>Ga0123352_10005637_pt1 | contig 18924 bp, 12 predicted proteins | sample TergutLab28metaG_FD_89700 | JGI IMG/M metagenome (GOLD analysis project Ga0123352, IMG submission 89700) | Labiotermes labralis P1 segment gut microbial communities from Petit-Saut dam, French Guiana - Lab288 P1 | ecosystem: Host-associated > Arthropoda: Insects > Digestive system > Gut ... | reverse complement strand
TTGGATCCTTGGGAAGTCTTCTGTATGCTGATTCTTTTAGTAGAGTATTCATTTTCTGTTGGTAGTCCGTGGTACTGAGAATGACCATGGCATTCCCTTTGTCTGCTGGTAGAATGGTGAGTTCAGACTTGTTCATGAGATTTCTTAGTGCTGCCCTGTCTGATTTGGTTAAGTTGTCTTTAGGTTGGGAGGCACTTTTTATAATCCTTCTTCTGCACTTTCCACTGGTAGCGCATGCACTGCCCTTTCCACTCCTGTTATCACCTCCTCAATGTGTACGTTATGTGGGGTAATTGCATAATTTAATCCTTTCTGTAATAAGGAAATAAGTCCATCGTCCAAGATCTGACCACTGAGATTGATGACAGTTCCTTTGGTGATACTAGCCGTTTTCTGGGTTTTGTAGAGGCGAGCAAATTTGTGGAGTTGTCTGGTTTTACTGTTTTCTCCTATAAGGTTGGCCTTATTGTATGTGAGTTGGTCAATCAGGGACCAGTCTGATTCTGACATCTGGTTGGATAGAGATAAGTGTACTTGCAATAATGCTCGGGAATTATGATCTAGTTCCCGTCTATTATGGTGTATTCTTTCATGGAGCAAGGCAAGGCTGGTGTGTTGGTAAATTCTATTAGCCGTTCGGGAGTGGAAGTGTTGATGGAGTTGTAAGAAACGGGGTATAATATTGTGGTCACGACAGCGTAAGAGGAAGGTAAGCGAGGTAAGAAGTCTGGTTTTCTTGATACAAAGTTTCTCTATCAGACGGATGTGGGCTGCGGTCTCCTCCCCATAGAGGTGAACGATTCTATGTTTCAAGCTTTCGCCGTGTTGTAGTGATGATAGCAATTCTTCTGGGTATTTCCCCGGCGTCTGGTTGTTGTTAAAAGCCGATGTTTCAGAACCCTGTATCAGTTCCATCTTCAACAGGTGATGAAGTATAAATGAGGATTGAGAGAATTGACCCGTATTTATACCTACATAGGGGAATCAGTAGTGGGCCACTTAACATGAACAGAGAGGATGGCCTTCGATTGAGTAGATCATGGAAGCCTCTGATACACCTCCTCAAAGAAAGACAGCGGCGACTGAATACCACCAGCGAAAAGTAGATCTATATACTCCCCCCACTCACACTTCCTGGCCACACTCACCTAGTCCCCTCTTCTGATTGGTCAGACCTCCCACTACTGATTCCCCTATGTAGGTATAAAACGGGTCAGTTCTCTCAATCCTCATTCATACTTCATACCTGTTGAAGATGGAACCGATACAGGGTTCCGACACGTCGGCTTTTAACAACAACCAGACGCCGGGGAAATACCCAGAAGAATTGCTATCATCACTACAACACAGCGAAAGCTTGAAACATAGAATTATAATATTTTATATTATAATCTTATGGGACCACTGTCATATATGCAGTCCATCGACTGAAATGGCATTCTGCAGCACATGACTGTGCAGTGTCGCACTTATCACAGACGGCACTCAGAATCTGCACTGACAGTTTGTGTTTTACATTATGACAAAGTGCATGTTAAAGTGGGTGCTGGATGTGAAATTCAGCTGTCAGACCTGCTTCATGCCTGGTACACATATTTCTAAGAATTCATTGCAATCTGCACTGTCATTTGAACAGTGACGACAACAATAACACAGCTAGTTACCCCATGATAGACTGATAAACAGTCAACAAATTAACTGCATGTTTCAGCACTAGTGAGCTGTCATCAGGTGAAACAAGGTAGATTCAGAAGACAGTTATCATTGGGATGGCTCCTATCGAATTTTTATATAGGCTGCTCATTAAATACAGTGTTAACATTATGTATCAAGTTAATTTGTACTATAATGTTTAGCATAATGAGTATATTTTAGGGCTTCTTAGTATTGTGATTTGTATGAGGGTAGCCGAGCCTGAAAATGGCCGTACAATGAATATATCAGTTGTGCGTGTACTCATGAGAGAAAATGTGTGTAATTTATTCAGAAGCTAGAATGTGTACCAACACATGTTCATGTAAGTGCCCCTCCAGGGGTGGGCTGATTCTGTACTGCTGCGTATTTTTCAGAGCTGAGCTGTCCCCACAACATTATACTGTTTTGAGCAAAACTGTGTAACTGAAATGGAATATTTTCTTTTGCTGTGTGGAAACTGCAGCAAGATTGTTCCCATTTGCAACTTGGCCTTGCTTATACACCCCAGTGTCAAGTGTCAAAGAAGGCACAGGAAAGGCACTGAAATCTGATGTTTGTATCAAAATCAGGTCCCATGTTCAGTGTTCATTATTACACCAACCTGTCTGAGCACCATTTTTCTTCCTCCCCACACTGTAAAATTGAGTGGAGTGGTTTTACCACTGGTATACAGTCCAACCTGATACATTTGTCACTTATGTATGCTAGTCCTGCTGCGGGTGGTGACAGTTTGAATGACTAGTTTATAAAGTGTGATGTAACTGACAGTGCTTGTGTAAAGGAAGGGCAGGCTATGGCTGATTCCTGCAGTGGCTATCATGGGGAAGGGAACAGACAGCTTAGGGAATAGCTGGAGTGTGGTGTTTCACTGACAGGGACAACTGTATGAGAAACACCAGCAGCCAGGACAAAATAAAGTCCTTTATCTCAACATGGGTGGGCATATTTAACTATCTACCACCTATGATCCTGTTTCCTTTACATTTGCTCCATCTTCCATGTAAGTAGCACAGTGTTTCTTCCACTAAACAGATTTTCGTAGGTAGAATGTTTGTTGATGGCAGTGAGCCAGCTGGTTAGTATGAAGTGCTTGTTAAACCAGGTTTAAGAAGACAAAGCATGCTTCTGCAATGACAGATGCCAGTAACCCAGTGTGCAGAATATGTCCAGCCCAGTCCTAGTGTTAATAACTTGTGTAACTTGTAATGAAAAATAAAATTTTGATCATACACGGCCCCAATATTACCACTTCCATTCAAGCCAAGACTTTCCTGCAACATTACGTGACTTAGGGGAAATCTGACGTTTATTGGGACACAAGTGAAAATGCTTTGCCTGTATGGGGTGTACTGTATGAAACACAACCAAGTACTGTAAATGATTTATTGTATTGTTAGTCTTATTTTTCAAAGATACTAAGAATGTCATAACAATGCATATTACAGCAGATAACTGAAAATGTCCCCCTCTCCTCGGTCTGTTCAAAGAATGCTGGCCCTCAATTCATTTTCGAGATACTGTGCACTACTTACGGATTTGACAAATGCAGAGGTTTTTCATGCAGTGCATGTGGGTTTTCAGCACTCCATATTCTACCCTTCTGACTGTTAATGTATCCACCCAAGTGGGACTATGCTTCATGTGTAAAGAAACAAATTGTGCAATACATAAATCCCTTCTTTTAAAAAAGAAAACATGCTGTCAATTGCAGAATAATCATGCAACTGGTAGCCAACGAAACTGCAGCAAGGCAGTAAACTTGTGCCATACTACCCAGAAAATGTTGGATATGTCCACTGCATTGGGGGGTGGGGGTTTGCAGCTTCTTGTGTACTTGTTACAGTACTTAGAGATGTATGTTGTTTGGCTTGTGTCTTGTACAGTACGCACTGTAGAACAGGAGGTCTGTGAAACCCATTACCACCTGAAGCTGTGGGCACTGTATTTGTTCTTGCCCCACATGTGTACTGCCTGCCTTCTAACTTAATTTTTATGAGCTGTTGACAGACTTTTTTACTACTTTTTGTGACTTGCCACGTGGTTTTCTCTGTGCTGCAGATCCCATGGAAACAAGACAATGTGGAGACTGAGGCCTCTATGGTAATTCCTGTACCAGAACCACTCTGTGGTGCCATAATAATTGGGCAGGAATCAATCCTATACCATGATGGCAGCACCTATGTGGCTGTTGCACCACCAGTCATCAAGGCAAGTGCTGTTTGCAACTAGCTGTTGCTTTCACACAGTTCCACTGCCATCTCTCTTAAGTACTGATCCATATGCTTAGCCTAGAATGGAAGTGTTCATCTACATGCAGATGGTTGAATTTTATTCAGAGTCACATGTTGATCATGTGAATTTTATTAACACTTCCTGTCCGCGCAGCATACTAATACTCTGCAACCTCTCACGCCAGCTGTCCGGACGGAGTATTAGTACTTCGTGATTTTCGTAAGCTTGTTAAAAAAAAGTGTTGGAGTTATTGGCTTCAGGTTTGTACCATTAGACTCTCCCATGTTTGTAGTTTCAGTGACTGTTAGCTTCCTGCAAGCCATATAATTGTGTATGCTGGACTCACGCGAGTGAATGCTTACATAACAAGCTGTTTTGACGTTTGACTCAATGCGTGCCTTTGTTGATATTGCAGCTGACCCCTGCCATCAGACACCCTGAATCACTATGCCTCTTTCCTAGCTTGCATGCAGGTCTAAAGTATCAACGAGGTCTAACTATCATCAGTTGATGTTTGGAGCGCTACAAGCAAAATGGAAAAACCCGGACTGAGTTTTAGTTCAAAAAATACTTCACAAAAAATGTCTATCGGAACTGATAAAATTAGTGAAATTGTGAATGATTCGGACTCGGATGGTGGTAGTTTTAGTGAACTTCCTGATAGCGACATGTGCAAAGTAAATTCACCGTTCAGTGGCAGCAGCAGCAAGAGTGAGGAAGAGGAAGTTGTTCAGCGAAAACCTGACAGAGGCACAAGGAGAATACACGGGGCCCTTCCTAAATGCGCAAATACAGATTTAGGATGGAAAGAACAAATTTGGGAGGTTCAGAAACCTGCCTTCTCCAGTGTACCTTGGATAAATAAAAATTTTCCAAATAACTCAAGGCAGCTCTCCCTGGGATATATTTGAAATATTCTTCGGCCCAGCAATGTTCAAACTTATACAGAAGGAAACAGACCAATATGCAAAGCAGCAAATAAACAAAAGGAAGCAATAGGACTCTCTGTCACCCAAATCTGTATTTGCACTGTGGAATACAATCTCACTGCAAGAAATAAAAAAATTCTTCGCGATAATCGTACACATGAGCGTGTTACGCAAGTCATCTCTGCAGGATTACTGGAGTTTGCATCAGATTATTCACACCCCATATGCAGCTTCTGTTGGAATGTCTCGGGATAGGTTCCACGCATTATTCACAATCTTCCATCTCAGTAACAACAATGCAAAGGCAGCTAGGGGACAGCCAGGCTATGACCCACTATTCAAAATTCGGCCAGTTATTCACACACTCATCACAAAATTTCAGGATGTCTACACACTGGAAGAATAGCTGACCATCGACGAGGCAATATGCCCATTTCGAGGGTGTATATTCATTCATGTTTGTATAAAAGGAAAGCCCCATAAATATGGAATAAAAATGTTAGAACTTTGTGAGGCAAAAAGCGGCTATGTCTACAACCTAGACATACACAGTGCATCTGCTAAGTTTTAGGACTGATTGTGCAGAGCGAATACTACGCCCACCATCAGGTGGTCACCCACAGAAACATGTAGGAGCAAGTCTCGACACAGTGTGTGCTTAGTGTTGTCTGAGTGAGTTGAGCAGTATTTGTGATTTGTTGTGTGAAATGAAGCTGTGTGTGAAAGCCTCGTCATGGATTTGAGTATAAAGCAACGATTAGCATATAAAGTTCCGTTTTAAAGCTGGGAAAAGTGCGACGGAAATTCTCCAAATGGTAAATGCAGCTTATGGGGACCAAGCACTATCCTGATCGAATGTTTTCCGATGGTATGGATGATTTCGTGATGGACGAGAAGACATTGAAGATGACCCCAGGAGTGGCCAGCCTACAGAGTGTCACAGTGACAACAATGTCGAGAAGATTTCTCAGTTGTTGCTTCAAAACCGTCACCTTTCACTAAGAATGCTAGTAGATGAGGTGAACATTGGCAAGGACACAGTGAGAAAGATTGTAGTTGAAGATTTGCTAAAACAGAAGATTTGTTCACGCTTTGTTCCACTCTCTTTGACTCCAGAGCAGAAAGACCAGAGAATTGCAGCTTGCCGAGATTTGATTGCCACAGCAGACAGTGATCCTGACTTCTTTAAGAAAATTGTAACGGGTGATGAGATGTGGTGTTTTGCCTACTATCTGACCACTAAACGTCAATCCACTGCATGGGTTGCAGAAACTTCGCCATGGGGGGCACATCTTAAAGTAAAACCAGCTGTAGTGTTGGACTAAAACAAGTATAAAACTGGTGTGGACAGATCAGACCAGATGCTGGCCTATTATTCATTTGAAAGGAAGATAATAAAATGCTGGAAAAAACTTTTCTTTCATCTGTTCAACCTGGTAGTGGTAATTGCACACATCTTGCATAACAAAATAAGCAAGAAAATGTCGCTGGAAATTTTCTACGAAAAAGTTGCTGATCAATTGCTTGCTAGTGCCGGTACTGATATACAAGTGCAAGGTTAGACCAGCAGTCCAGCTGGCAGACTTGTAGGGAGAGATAATTTTTTACATAGGATTCCGGAGACACATGCTAAGGTGGAGGGAATTTCTTAGCGCTCATGTCGCATATATGCGCAGAGAAGCAAGCGCCAGACCGGGAAAACTGTAAAGAAATGCCCTACAATGTACTGCCGAAAATGCGATGTAGGACTTTGTATAGGGCAGTGCTTTGAAGTTTACCACACAAAACTGAATTACTGGGAGTAAAAGTAACACTTGATTTTTAGAGGCAATTCTGCAAAAACCTTATCTCAGTGCAGTGTGTAAACTGTTGTGGACATGTAGTGACTATAAATTTCGTGATTCAGACCTTAAAATTTCCCCTTGTGGTATCAGACTCCAAATATACGTAAGTACTCCATTTTTTATGCATAAGATACAGAAGAACATCTGCTGTGGTGTGTAAAAATTTCATATTATTATGACAGGAAATACCATACATTTAAAATTTTTTTTAGTACCCTTAAAATGATCCAGCAGGGTGGATTTTAAAGTTTAAATCCTCGCTGGAGGGGAAGTGTTGAGAGTTACATGTTGATTATATGAATAGATTATGCCTGTCCATTGTGTCCTCTGGGCCAACCGAAATGTACTCATTGCTGTTTTCTTCAGGCTAACACTTGACACACATTATATATGTTCTTGGAATATTTCAGTTTCATGGTGTTTCATGGATTGTAAGGTAAAGAGGTCATAGATCTTTTTCTGTAAGCAAAAATTGAAAAAGTAACAAGGAAAAGAGTGAAACTTGAAGTAACAGTTTCAATATTTGCAGAAACAAATGTGATCTGGAGGCAATGCCAGTGCTTGAAAAGTGTAGAAGTGAAAGGATTAACCCCTTAAGCTGGTTCAAATTAAATGTGTACATTTATAAATGGTATATGGTACTGGCGGTTCAACATACACTTGTTTGTTCTTTGTGGCAGTGTTGAAAAACTGCAGTTTAGTGCACTCTGTTGAGTCTTGGTGGATTCTAGGCATAGCACTCATTGTGTGAAGCTTTATTCTTCCCTGACATCTGTAAGTCTTTGTGGAAACCAGATCATTATTCACTGTAAATAACATGAATGAACAAATACATTTTAGTGCAGGATGGTAGCTGGTCCTTTGGGTTTGCAAGTTACAAGGGCAGATATAAGCAGACTTTAACTGGAAAGTGATAATAGCAATAGTGATAGTGGTACAGTTTATGCACTGGAAGGTGATGACAGCGGTAGTTATAATGGTACAGATTGTGCACTGGAAGGTGATTACAGCAGTAGTGATAGTAGTACAGATTGTGCACTGGAAGAAAACTGGCATGAAGCTGATGAGGTGGTGGAAGAAGTCAAGAATGATGACATAGCAAGTGAGAATGATGTATGCTGGTTCTGGCATGCCATAAAAATGTCACACAGGGCACAAAAACATCCACTTAATGAACTGTGTCAGCTTCAGAAAAATGTTGAGGGTGTTTTATAGGCATCTCTATTGTTTCCTGAGCAGCATTTAATCGTGCTGTTGCTGAAACCAACAGGTATGCAGATTTTTGCATTGAAATTTCCATGTTGAAACATATATCATGCATGAGGAGTTGGTAGCCAGCAACAAGCAATGAAATATATGTTGTCTTAGGTTTAAAAATGGTAATTGGCGTGGTTCAGAAACCTGCCCTAAGATCTTGTTTCAGCAGGGATACATGTATAGGGGCCCCTTTATTTCCACAGACTATGACACAGGGCAGTTTTTAACTGATATGAAATTTTTACATTTTGTTAACAGTACAGTACACACCTATACACCCAACTGTGGTGCGGGGAGTTGTATGTGACCCAGGGCAATAGCAGAAAAGATAAACACTGATTATTGGTAACTAGTCTTCCTTCAGTTAGTCTCAACACTAGCTGTATGTGAAAACATTCCTTGTCAGCACCCACACTTATACAGAGTAAAAAGTAACTGTATCTGCTGTAAACTGTGAGGGGCCTGGATAGTGCATTTGGTGTAGCGACTTGCTATGGGCTGGACAGTCTGGGGATCAGATCCTGGTAGGGGCGAGATTTACTGCACCCGTCCTGATCAGCCACCTATACAGTGGGTACTGGGTCTTTCCTGGGGGTAAAGCGGCCGGGGTGTTGACCAACCACCCCCATCTAGCGCCGAGGTTAAAGAAAGAGTAGAGCTATACCTCTATTCCTCCTCTGCGCCTTCGTGGCCTGTTCTAGAATGAACTTTACTGTAGACTATGAGCATATTCAGAGACCTTCATGAAGTACATTTTTTATATATACCCTTGTGACAATAAATGTTAGAAATGACCCTCACATGCTTGTACAGATGTATGCACATGCCTGATCCTGTTTTCAAAGACACATGACAGTTCATTCTGAGGGATGTCCATGACAAATGCAATATAGGTGCTTAACGATTTTCAGCTCATGCCTAATATACCATCACGCTGCACAACAAGCCTGCTATTTATATGTCATCCTTAAGACTCTGTCTTTGAAATTGGAAGCCACATGGCAATGAATTATGCCTTCCTCTGTTTATTGCTGGAATGGATGCTCAGAATCCCCTTCAGCTTCTGTCAATATACTCAGCGCTTCAGCTGGCAGTAGAACACTTGCCAGAATATATTAACCAATGAAAAATAAAGAATACAGTTAGCCATATTGTCCAAACTGGGTCTGGAGACCACACCGTCTCTTACTGAGTGGGTAAATGAGTTATTTCCTGAGCGCAAAGCAGCAGAAGCATGAAGCTGGTCAAAAATAGTATCTGTTGCAGAGTTAAAGAATGAGTGAAGCTGATACCTGACTCCCCTATATGTTTTCATGGCACTGAGAACAAAATAATTGAATGGTGGGGGCTCTGGCTGTCCTATGTATAGGATGCTCAAGCCAAGCGAGGTTTTAAATGCTGTCTTTTTTCTAGGATGCATAGACCCTAAAGGTTAAGTACTGCATGGTGAGAAGACTGATCACCATTTAAGTTCTGAGATGAGGGGTTAATAGTCAGTAAAACACACTGTATTCATCACAGAGAAAAGCGTTTTTATAAATGCCAACTCTTCTGCATATGCAGGTTTCCGTACTCAGCCCCAGTATGTGGTGTCTTCAGAACTGGTTGTTAGAAATCATTCTGCAGTTTTAGAATACTGTCTGAACTCTGCAGTAACAATATATATTGTTGTTTGTTGCATTTTTATTGGACTTTTGTGAAAAAGACCATTATATCTTGCTGTTTCAGCAAAGCACCATTGTGTGCTATGCCCAGGTGGATTCAAATGGTGCCCGGTACTTGCTTGGTGATATGGCAGGTCACCTGTTCATGTTGTTTCTGGAACAGGAAGAGAAAATGGATGGTACACTAACTGTGAAAGACCTGAAAGTGGAATGTCTGGGTAAGTGTTGCATATAGAATTTGCTGGTTTATTGATCTGTGGATATTTGTGTCACACTGAACTGATTTGCAGGAGAGATCAGCATCCCTGAGTGCATTACCTACCTGGATAATGGTGTGTTATTTATTGGTTCACGCCTTGGAGACTCGCAACTCATTAAGTTGAATGTGAAGCAGGATGAGGGTGGTTCATATGTCAGTACAATGGAGACATTCACCAACCTCGCTCCGATTGTGGACATGGTGGTAGTGGACCTGGAGCGTCAGGGACAGGGCCAGCTTGTCACTTGTTCAGGTTAGAATGATGGGCTGTACAGTGTGTCTAGTTGTGGCTTGCCACATGTTCAGGTTAGAATGATGGGCCTTACAGTGTGTCTGGTTGTGGCTTGCTTTACTGTGGCTGATAGATTACCATGTTATAGGTGCATATAAAGAGGGTTCTCTCAGGATAATCCGTAACGGAATTGGTATTCAGGAGCATGCATCCATAGACCTTCCTGGCATCAAGGGGATGTGGGCTCTGCGGATAGCAACCTCTAGCAAGTTTGACAACACACTGGTTCTTGCATTTGTTGGGCAGACACGGTGAGCTACTCGTGAGATGTGTGATTGCTGTGCATGCCATCTGCTGCACACAGTGACTGATCATCTTGCTGTTTGCTGTTTCAGGGTCCTCACATTGAATGGAGAAGAGGTCGAGGAGACTGACATCCCAGGCTTTGTATCAGATCAGCAGTCATTCTTCTGTGGCAATGTGGATCATGATCAGATCATCCAGGTGACACCATTGTCAGCACGCCTCATCTCAGTGGACAACAAACAGCTGATTCAGTGAGTGATTTATCACTGTACTCTTCCCATTCACCTTTCTGAAGTGGATCAAATTTTTGTGCACCATTTTAGTAAGTGGTACATTGTTATTAAACAACCTGTTGCAGTGAGTGGAAGCCTCCGTCTGAGAGGACGATCAGCGTAGTTGCTTGTAATGTGAGCCAGGTGCTTTGTGCTGCAGGCAGTGCACTATATTACCTGGAGATCTGTGAAAACCAACTGGTGCAGAAAGGGTGAGAGACATTAACAGTCCACATTTACATATGTACCTGTAACTGTACCTGTTGATTTCATCTTGTTAAAGGTCTACCATATCACTTTAAGTCATGGCTGTGGTATCTGTAGCTGGTCCACAGTGTTTGGATTTAAACTGGGGCTTTAGGGTACACTGATCCCCTAGTGCCTGGTGCTTTAAAAGTTAACATTTTGGCTCCAAAATGAAGTGCCCACTGTGATATGTGGGAGACCCAGAATTCAAATTAATTTGAATTTTAATTGCTGATGTTTCAGAACACTGTTCCATCATCATAGGCAGTGTAAGTAGTCCACATATGACGATGGAACAGATGGAGTGTTCCAAAATGTGAGCACAAAGTTCAAATGCCAGGGAATCACCCAAAAGAAGGAATACAACAAAAGGATTCATTTGTTCATGCACACTCTTACAAAAAAGAATTGTATAATCTGGAATTTTTTCTTCATGTTTAACGAAATAAAATTCAGCAGTCTGCTTATGAATTAAAACACCCTTTAGACTGAGTTGTGGAATGTTTTGTTCATACTGCAGCCTTTATAGTTCTTGTAGTACTGGGCTGTGATCACATTCAGCACCCCCTTATTCATGCTTCCACGTGTTAAACATGTGAAGCAAATGTAATCTGGCTGCTTTACTCTTGTAGTTAAAGCATTTGGCCTTCGGGTGGTGTGCCAACAGAGTTCAGAGAAACTGATTATTTATTGTTTCTTTCATGTCAAGGTGTAGACTAGTTTAGTTGAAGTATCTAAGTGCATGCACTGCTGTGTGCTTCTGTCTGCATTCAACTGAGATGAATGAGTACATTCATTACCACTGTCATTAGTGATGACATCATCCCTAATGCCTCACATTTCCTTTTTCTTTCACAGATTGTTAGTATGGTTAGTTCTTTTATTTGAGGCAGCCCAGACACTGGCAACTGATTTGTGTGACAGAGGCTGTAGTGTGAACAGTGGCTTAAGGTGTTGCGCAACAGTTTGTGTGTGTCTTACAAAATCAAGAAAATTTGAAAATATTTGTGCCGTAAGCAATGTTGTGCAAGTCTCTCATGTTCGTGTTTTCTTTTTGAATAATGGGCGTAACCTGTAATTTACCAAAAGTAAAAGGGAATATTTGTAAATAAATAATTCATGACACTAAACCAACAAAATGCTTGCTTAGATCATATAAAATAATGCCACACTGAATATTCCTACATTGTTCGGTCCACAACGGACCATCAGCGTGGAATCAAACAAATGTAATACTGCATAAAATCAACTCATTCACTTTTTTCCACAGCTGACATGGTGTAAAAGAGTCATATGGTTAAAATGTAGACATTTCTTTGTAGAGTGTTTAAGCTAAACTATGAATGTTGTATTGAGTTAGTGCTACTCATTAGTGGATCCAGGAAGCTTGGGTGGGATTGAGGGTTGCATTTTGCACTTCATTCCCCCAGGATTCCTTCCAGAATTGCTTAGGATTACTCTGAAGATACCCCCAGTAACTGCCCTGTAGCTATAAACCTTGATTTTTTCTTTCCACTAATTTGTTTTTTTGTTTGCTTAAGAAACCAAATCTTTTCCAAAACTGGTTGGGAAGAATCACCTACCTCTTCCTTGCAGCTTATGTCTAGTGTTCATGGCTACTACTGTATTGGAACTGAAGACAACCTCCATGAATAAACTGAGCTTTGTCTCATGTGCTCTTGGATGAGAATATTGTATGTTACCTTTGCCATAATATCTTCCTTCATCATTTTATTGTTGAGGTGTCAGTTTAGTTGGCAATGCCAGGAATTGTTGCCACTTTAAAATTTACTAGCCTATTGAATCAAGTTGTTTTGCATTTTCCAAGCCCTTTCAGTGTAGCTGCCAGCCACATCTCTTTTTGTTCTAGTGCATTCCTCTGGTGACTTCTTCAACAGTTCATCTGCAACTAGTAACTTGCTCCAGTACATATTTTCACTTTTTGTCTAGTGGCAGAGAATGTATCCCTTCACTGCTCTATGTTTCATCTGATGTAGTTCTGAAGTGACATAATTCTGCTATGTCATAAGTTTCTTTTCCCTTTGACTCCTGCTGCTGCCTAAAGAAACCGAGATGGTTTGGAACTACATCTGGACTAAATAAGGGGTTGCTGAAGCACTTCCCAGTGTCTTTTGGATGGGAGCATGTGTTACAAGCCATTGTTATTGTTCCTACGACAGATAGTGGAGTTATCTCATCATCTCTTGGACATACCAGTAGAGTTTGGTGGTGTTCTTGAGCACTTGTCGGTCGGTATCGAGTTTAGGGCAATGTAGCATATGTTCCTTGTCTGTGGTGGAGTTCAACATTTGGCAAATTGTGCACACACTTGATTCATATATGCCAATCTTTCTTAAATGAGTTGCTAGGCAGTCATGCCCTGTCTTGAGTCTAAAATTTGTTGCTGCTTCCTTCGTAGCTTTGCCTTTGTATTCTGCCCAGATTTTGTGGATATATCTCCATTTCTTTGTTGCAGCCAGCTCGTTGGCTTCTTGTTTGTGCTTCCTAGCTATTTTGCGATTCAGGAGATTTTTTCAGTGTGTCAGCTTTGAATGGCATTTCTTTAGTATGTAATGAAGTACCCTTTTTGGCTAGTTTGTCTGCTGTCTCATTGCAAACCACTGTATTCATGAAGAATTGCTTCTTGGTGTTGAGAAGATGAGATGTTCTTCAGAGTGGGTTCATTGTTTCAGTGAGCAGGAAATCAATAAGGATAACTTTAAAATTGTTCCTCTTGTAGGTTGTCATGCCTATGATTTTTGAATTCATGTGGTGTGGGTGAGTACTTTTCATTTTAATGGCATTCCCAAGTCGCTGTCCTTTGTGATAGTGTTGCAGTTTTACTTCACACATGGTCCTCCATCAGTTCAGGTGTTTTGGAAACAGTATTGAGGGTTTTTTTAAACGATTGTTTCAACATATTCCATTGGTTTTTTCCAGACTGATCTGCATTTTCATATAGTTTCACACATTTCTCAATTACAGGAAGTTCTACAATGCCCTGAGTTCTCTATTAGTTCAGTACAATGTGGCATAATGCTTGTGGTACCATGAAAAACTATTTCTGACCTTCCGAGACCTGCACACATCCTGGGTTGTGGCAGATGTTACAACTAGTTTTCACTAGATCTGATGACAGCTATGTTTCAGTTGCTTGATGTTACTTGAATGTTGTTAATTTTAGTTTGACCATTCTGGGTTTGAATCCCAGAAAGCTTCCAACCGAAGTTGTTAATTGTGTTCTATGTATTGTTTGTATGTAAATGTGTACTGTACTACTGCCACTGGGTGTCAATGTTAATTTTAGTTTGACCATTCTGGGTTCGAATCCCACAAAGCTTCCAACCGAAGTTGTTAATTGTGTTCTATGTATTGTTTGTATGTAAATGTGTACTGTACGTGGGCTGATCATTTAATTCCGGGACTGATTTTTTTGTGCGTGAACGAGTAGACTCAACGGCTAGTTGGTCTTGTCTCCTTCGAAATAGTGTCCTTGTGCTTGTATGCACTTATTCCAGCGCTCCTGCCACTGAAGAAAGCACCTCTGGTAGTCACTTTTAGTAATAGCCCTTAGTTGTCTCGTCGCGTTGGCTTGAATATCTGCAATGTAATCGAATCGGCGACCTTTAATTGTTTTCTTCAGTTGTGGGAACAAGAAGAAGTCACACGGAGCAAGGTCAGGGGAGTAGAAAGGTTGTGGGAGCAACGGAATGTTGTGTTTCGCCAGAAATTCATTTGTGGTGACAGCCCTATGGGCAGGGGCGTTGTCATGGTGCAGGATCCAGTTGCCGGAGCACCACTTCTCAGGGCGATGTCTGCGCACAGCATTGCGGAGGCGTTGCGGGACTGTTTTGTAGAATTCCTTATTTACCGTCTGTCCTGTAGGGACGAACTCATGATGAACCAGCCCGTCAGTGTCGAAGAACGCAATCAACATGGTCTTGATATTGGACTTCACCTGCCGCGCTTTCTTCAGTCGAGGAGATGATGATGTGTTCCACTGGGAGGACATTTGCTTTGTTTCCGGGTCATACCCGTAAACCCAGCATTTGTCACCAGTGATTACCGAGGACATGAAGTAGGGATTGTTTTGGGCTTGATCACGGAGGTCAGTGCAAATTGACATGCGATCGTCCTTCTGTTCCACTGTTAGGAGACGGGGCACAAATTTCGCTGTCACACGTCTCATTCACGAATCTTCAGTTAGAATTTTCTGGCACGTACCGAATGCTATTCTAACTTCCTCTGCAACCTCTCTGATAGTCAGACGTCAGTCAGCACGAATGATTTTTCGCACATGTGCCACGGTCTCCTTGGTGTGGGAGGTGGAAGGCCTGCCTGGGCGGGGGTCATCTTCAAAGGATCGGCATCCACTTTTGAAATGGGAATACTACTCAAATGTCTTCGACCGACTTAGGCAGGACTCTCCGAAAGCTGCTTGCAGCATTTCGTACGTTTCAGCACCAGTTTTCCCCAGACAGAAACAGAAATCAATGCACACACGCTGCTGCACTTTCTCCTCCATCATGAAATGTGACACACACTGTTGTAGACGTTCACCCAAGGGCCTCCACAGAGCGAATGTGGGGAGATACCGACCTCTGGTTTTGCACATACACTTGTACAGAGTTGCCACGTGTCCCACTCTGTTGCCATTTTGCTATGTATTATAGTTTCCCGGAAAATAAATCAGTCCTGGAATTAAATGGTCAGCCCACGTATAGTTCCACTCATTCTGTACCTTGGCACTAGATGCAGGTGAGTGGTCGGCTTCATACTGTGGTTACTTTATTCTGGGAAAGAACCTCAGTACCCATTGAATAGGAGCCTGGGTGGGTGTCAGAGCTGGTGTGAATGTTCTGGAGGAGAGAAGAATATTTGAACCTGCAGGAAATTAAATGTATTGCCTAGTCACTTTACCAACCATCGGATTCCAGCTTCTTATTTAGAAAAGTGCTTCACTTAATACATTTATGGACTGTAGAGAACAAGGTGTTGCTGAGAATGAAAGGTAAAGAATGAGTAAATTGTAAATATCTGTGCGTCTGTTGTCACTGTAAAATGGGCGATGGAAAATGCTCATGATTCTAGTCTCAATTTCGTACATAGAGCTAATACTCTTCCAGTTGTTCAGTGTGTATTACAGCAAAATTTCCCTATGGGTGCTTCTGGTTTCTGTTTTTAGTTGGTGGTTGGTGTAATTGATTATTAAAAATGAAAACTTTACGTAATATGATATTAAATAATGTACGTCAGCACAACTACTATATTACACAAGGTAATTACATAGGCTACATGTTTCAACTATTGATCAGTCATCTTCAGGCCTATTTATAGTCGAAATATGTAGCCCATGTAATTACCTTGTGTAATAAAGTAGTAGTGCTGAAGTACGTTATTTAATGTTATATTACGTTTGTGAGCACATCGTGATGCCTCTGTTCAAATGAAAACTGTACGTTTACCATCTCAAAGAGAAGTATGTAAATAAAGGAAAGGGATCATAACAGTCAAACACAACAGTATTTTATAAAGTTGCCTGTATTTGTTACTAATATATTTTAAGAACTTTATAAAATACTGTTGTGTTTGACTGTTGTGATCCTTTTCTTTATTTATATAATAAAAATGAGTTGGATTGGATGTAGTAGGAAGGTCTCACGGTAAACAGTTAACAGACATCATGAAGGAGCTTGCTGCCACTCCATATTCAGAGTCTGAGTAGTCTTCTTGGGACTGATGGTTTAATTGTAAGAGGTGCATTCAGTCTTTGATCAGGATCTTGTGATTGATTGCTGCATATAGCCTTTCTTCTGAATTACATGCAACTGAATTCATATGACTTTTATGTACATTTTGATGTTTATAAAACCTGGACAGTGGACAGAGTCCAAAAAAGGTGAGTTGCTGAAGTTGGTTGATGTATTTAATGCGCTTAATTGTCCCTCTTTGTTTTTGTTTTATTTGGAATAAATTATTACTATATCATTTCATACATTTTTTAATACTATTGCTGGTGTTACTTTGTGTTCACCAGGATGGTGTATCATTATATGAGAAATAATTAACTAACTCCATGTAGCAGAGTCCTTTCTGAGAGGCTAACAGGTCCTCAATTAGTAGAGAAATTCCCCACATTTTGTTGAAACCGAAGGTTCATTACCACATGCACAAGAGCCCTCTGCCTGCCCTTTTCCTTAGCCAGATAAATCCAGTCAGTGCCCTCCATCCCACTTCTTGACGATCATATTAATATTCTCCCATCTATGCCAAGTGGTCTCATTCCCTCAGGTTTTCCCAACAAAACCCTGTGTGCACTTCTTCCCTCCCCTGCGTGTGCCACATGCCCCGCCCATCTCATTCTTCTTCATTTGATTGTTCGAATAATGTCTGGTGAGAAGTACAAATCATGAAGCTGTATGTTATGTGTTCTTTTCTACTCCCATATTACCACATACCTCATAAGTCCAAATATCTTCTTCAGCAACATATTCTTGAAATGATTATATGTGCAATTCTGTGTGTTTCTCTAACTTATATCTCCCCTTTTCATCCAGGACCTTATGAGTTGTCTTGTTATGGTCATATTTGTTTATCTCTTTCAACATTTTCTTGTGTGTCTGCAGTCATTTGTAATTTTGTATGCGTTATTCTGTTGTGGCTGCAGTGTGGGTGAATGTTACGTGATAGGAAGATTCTAATGAGGCAGTGATGTTTAGAATTATTATTTTGTTAGACACACTGAAAACTCTGTCTGTAGTGAATTAAACAGTGTTAATTGATGGGACTTCCCTCAGTGTCATAAGCACAGTTCCCATTGCATTGGGTTACTAACTGCAGTAATTAGTGTGCATTTGTGCAGGTGACTGCATGCGTAGTCAAAATATTATGCAAATTTGAAACTTTTTATATAGATTTGACCATGTGCTTAATTAAACACTATTCCATGGAGACATTTTTAAGTTCCTTAACTTTACTTTTCAATATATTTGGTATCACATCTTCATTACATAGAAATTACTGAAAATTTGTAAATGCTGGTCCCTCTCTTCCTGCTGCTTGTGACATTTGGTATGCATGGCAGTTATGTAGCGTATCATGCAAGATTATTTTATTCCACTTGTTTTTTACATGGGACATCAGATTTTGTCAGACACATTTATCCAGCGTGTCATTCATGAAAAACCCATAACTATATTAGGGTCACAGGTATAAGTGTACAGAAATGACTGTGTAATTCTTTTTGGGTCAGATATGGGTGGGTGGGTGGCTGGGTGAACATAACATAGCATGTGTATCCCATAGATAAAAAAAAAAGGCCATGTAAAGTACAGATCAGTGTGCAGTATATCACATGTAGGAAGTGTGTCACAAATTTGTTTGATGTGTGTTTACAGTTGTTCTCTCTGGATTCATGTAAACTAAAGATTTTCTCAGATTTACTTGTTCTTGTTGCTGAGTCATAATTATTTAAATTTGTCATTTCTGACTTCATGTATTGAAACCAGCTAAATGCTCCTCCCAGCGTCAACACGCACTGAGAAGACTTGAAAATAAAGAGTTATTCTGTGAACTGAGTAGGTTTTTAAACTTTTGTGGTGGAGTCGGTGCATATGTATGTTGCTGCATGCCACTGGAAGAGGAGTTGTTGAAACAGATGCTTGGTACCTTTTGCTATTCATTTCATGGAAGTTCATGCAATAGCATGTGCAATGAAAAGTTGCGACTGTGACTGTCTTTACGTCATACATGGCACTGAAGTGAAGAGTGTGTAGGTTTTCATTTGGAGAATTTTTTTAGGCCAGTAGTAGTAGTTGACATTGCGGGAGGAAAGGAAGCTGAGGGTGTTTGAGAACATGGTGTTGAGGAGAATATTTGGACCTAGGAGGGATGAGGTAACGTGGGAATGGAGGAGATTGCATAACGAGGAGCTAAATGATTTGTACTCCTCACCCAATTATGTGCGGGTGATAAAATCGAGAAGAATG
>Ga0123352_10005636_pt1 | contig 18924 bp, 9 predicted proteins | sample TergutLab28metaG_FD_89700 | JGI IMG/M metagenome (GOLD analysis project Ga0123352, IMG submission 89700) | Labiotermes labralis P1 segment gut microbial communities from Petit-Saut dam, French Guiana - Lab288 P1 | ecosystem: Host-associated > Arthropoda: Insects > Digestive system > Gut ... | reverse complement strand
TAGAGACAGGTGGCTGACGCTTGTGAGTGCGGTAATGAACCTTCGGGTTCCGTGAAATGCGGGGAATTTCTTGACTAGCTGCAAACCAGTTAGCTTCTCAAGAAGGACTCTGCACCATGAAGTGAGTAAGTATTATAGCATTATTGCAATTGACAGGAGCAATATTAACGGGGGGGAAAAAATTGTGTACCTACGACAAAACAGCAAAAGAACCACCGGAACAAGATTTTTGCTTACAGTGAAGCTGACCACTCGTCTTCATCTAGTGCCGAGGTCAACAACGCGTGAAGCTTTACCACTGCTCCCCCTCATGTACCCCTACCTTCATGTGTGGGCTGGACAAATGTACCTTTCTTGACCTACAGTGAATTACGCATATAACAAAACAGTTTCGTCTTTTAAGCGGAGTTCTGCGACGACTTTGAGAATCGGTAAGTGTGGCAGAGGGTTTGAGTGGCATCTGTACAGATCTCGGAACGCCCCCGTCGGCAGCCGGCGCGCAACTGAGAGTGACTGCAGAGATCGTGTGCGTGGGCAGCTGCCTCACAACCACGGGGGTACAGAGGTCTGTTCTCGTTGGCTGTTCCTACAGTATTAAAATCACGATCCGCCCAAACCACCGTGGCCCCTAGCACTTGAGCCATTCAAGACAACTAGACCCGCCTTCTTTCTCCCTTCCCCTGGCTGCCGCCTTACTGGCGAGAAAGAACACAACCACCACCACCACCACCAACCTCAACTCTCCCTCTGTCAAGGCTGTTTTCCTTAAAACTCCCGAAAAATAAAAGTTTTACAGAGATGTGTTAAAGGAGACTATCTTCCCCTCCTAGTACAACCCCCCTTCCTAGGTAACCCAAACCCCATACGTCTGGGAGGTCCTGCTGATGACTCACTATAAAAGACAGCAAGGACAGTGTAGCTGTATGCCAGTACACTACTCATTCTCCGATTGCTTGCACACTTTTTTTTATTGCGATTTCATCGCTGTTTTGGTGTGAACTCTGATACGTGTGTGTGTGTGTGTGTGTGCGCGTGTGTGTGTGTGTGCGTGTGAGAGAGAGAAGCAAGCAACAGCTACTTGGGAATATGAAGGCTCCAGGGCTCCAGTGGAATTTCCGCAACATGTGGATTCTCAGCACAGTGTGGATTCTGAGCGTCGTGTCTGAGAGTATGCAAAGCTACTTCCAGTGGATTCACACCACTCTGACCACCAGCCTGTACAGCCACCTCCAGTTGGTCAGAGTTGTGGCTGACGGCGTGTACCACAACCTGGGGATCTGCGGCGTTCTGCTGGTCGTGTTCGTTCTGGTGCTCTCGCTGATTCGTTCTATTCAGATCCTGATAGAAAATCGCAGATTTCCACCTGGACCATGGGGATTTCCCATCTTCGGTTATCTGCCCTTAATGAAAGGCGTCTGTCACCTTCACTACAATGATCTCGCCCGCAAATATGGCAGCATGTTTAGCACGAGGCTGGGGAACCAACTGGTCGTGGTGCTTAGTGACCATAAGATAATCCGTGAAGCATTTCGCAGAGAAGAATTCACAGGGCGTCCCCACACGGAATTCATGAATATCCTGGACGGTTATGGTGAGTAACGATCTGTGCACTCCGCAATGTTAATAGTCACAACAAAATGCCTTCAAAGCAATTATATATTTACTATGTATTACCAACACAACCGAATGCCCTCTTCTAAGTTAGTCTTATTGCCTTAACCCTTCCCCGTTAAATAGACGGGTATTTGCCGGTGATAATATTAAAAATTACCTGTATTGATAATTTTAAATCTTTATATCGTCATGTCGCGGTTCAGTATGATTAAAGTTATGAAACTTGCATACAATAAATTCAGTTACACGGGTATGAAAAGTGAAATTGTTCTTAAATTTTGATTTTAAAACTCTTCTGTAATTCCCTCCTATAGTACTTGAAATTTGCGGGTGATACTTCAGATGTCTGATTTATAGTACATACTAAATTAAGATTCTTTTTTTTTTTTATAAGTCCAAGTAAAACGTTTAGAGTAGACTTTTTTTTTGTGCTGTTTCTAACCATGCGATTTTTTTTCGCGTATGACTGTACTTACACCATTCTTTCGATCCACACTGACCTACTTGTTACTTGAGTCACGCTGCAAACATGAAGACGTAATGATCAAATTTGCCGACAAGCATTCGCGTTCCTCGAAACGCTATTTACCCTTAATATATTTCAGTGAAAACAACACATGAATTAAGTGTGGCAAAACAGGTATCGTGTCCAGACATTAATTCCGACGTGGAATTTTAACAACAGGTCCTTAAGCCCCGAAAGGGGGCGAATATCCTCAAATTGTTCTCTAACATTCATAATTTTGCCCAATTAAATGTGTCACTTTACGGTCTAAACTGTAACTGAAAGACACAAGTGTCTGGCGCCACTTGTCCGTAATAACAGTACCTTACACGACGTGGGAATATAGCTGTCTCTGTCTTAAATTATAACTGGAAGGATTATAATTATATTTGTGAAAAGTGTTGGCTATAAAAAGTGTAATTATTAGAAGGTAAAGTTTTGACACAGCCACTAAATGGAGGCCATATTAATTAGGTTGTCTCTGTAACCGCGCATTCATATTTCCAGTTAGCAATTCTGTAAACACGTGCAGTAACACATCGATACATATTCAGTATTTATGTTCATATCTCCTTCTTGTCCTACCAGGTATTGTCAATAGTGAGGGCCACCTATGGAAAGAGCAGAGGCGCTTTTTACACCAGAAGCTGCGATTATTCGGAGTGAAATATATTGGTGCTGGTAAAGAACACATGGAAACCAGAATCATGGTGAGTTAAACACTCAATTACCAGCATACAACTTGACAAATATGTACCAAAGAATGTTAAAGTGCGGTCCTGTATATATTTTTTTTTATTTAAGGGGTAAAGGTTGAGGTGCGTTTTGGGAGAGATTATAACGCCGAGTAAGCAATTTTAAAGTAGTGAAATTTGGAATCCAACACATCGATCCTACTTTTGTTCAAATATTACGAGATACTATATATATATATATATATATATATATATATCTGTTGCTTTATTATAAGCATTTAGAATTAGACATTTTATTAAATAAACATGTACAATTACTGAAGCGGTCCGCGAAGTGGTAACAAGTCTGACCAGATTGGGAAAGCATCCAGTTCGAATCCTGATCGGGAAGCCTTTACCTTTATCTAGTTTCATGATTTTCTCCAGTGCGTCCTGGCGAATAAATAGAAGGCACCATAAGTTCACACCAATTTTTGCCATAGTCAATTTCTGTTCGTTATTACATTATTCCACTCTTTGACTGAGAGTAGTGTTAAGTTATGAGTAAGCGTTATTACACAAGTTTTTATGTCATTGTACAGAAGTTTCCTTTCAAAATTTGCAGAGAATAACTCAAACATTAAGACACCATGCCGTGTAGATTAATGATTATACCGTATGTATGTATAGCACAGTGGTTAAGGTGCTGTGCTACAAATCGAAAGGTCGCTGGTTCGATCCCAACTGGTGTCACTGGATTTTTCATTGACATAAAATCCTTCCGATCGCACTATGGCCCTGGGGTCGACTCAGCCTCTAACAGAAATGAGTACCAGGAACATTTACTGGGGGTAAAGGCGGCCGGTGCGTAGGGCTGACAACCTTACCACCATCCTGTGCCGTTGTCATGTAATGTGGGAACCTTAACTTCCTGGAAACCTCTGGGCCACTGCAGGCTTGTAACGGGACTGCTTTACCTGCTTTACCGCGTGTGTGTATATGTATAGAGGACTTAACCCTATGTTTGATGGTCTTGCAGGAGGAGGTAGACACTCTCCTGAAGACTCTGTGCCGCCTGGAAGGGGCTCCAACAGATCTAGGCCCGGTTCTAGCCATGGCATCTAGCAACGTCATCTGCGCCCTTACAATGAGCATACGTTTCGAGCACAATGATTTACGCTTCCAGCGCTTCACAGATCTCATTGATGAAGGCTTCAGGCTGTTTGGTTCTCTGGAAACTATCAACTTCCTGCCGGCTATGCGGTTCATACCTTGGCTCCAGACAACTCGTAGAAAGCTAGCACAGGCAAGTCAATAAAATGAACTGACCGCCACTGATATTTTTCAGATTTGTAATTGTAAAGACGGAAAATACTTTTAAAAAAAATGTTAATGAAAAAAAGTAAGTCCATTAATTACTTATATTTACTGGTGCCTAATATAAGTGCAGACCATTCAACCGGTTCACATCAGTGTAATTCCCTGCACTGGGCCTATGTAGACACAACCGTGTTCCATTAACGTGGCGAATTCCTTGAAACGTGAGCGATTCTTAGGTTCTCAGGAATAATTCTGACACATGGAATTGGCTATTAAATATCCACCAGTAATTTGATTTATATATTATCATTTAATATCTTATATAATTGTTCAAATCAGTTGCAGAGTACATTGCCTTAGCTACTCAGAAATTTAATTCTTATATCTGTAACACTCTTTGCATAGGATTTAGGGGTGGGCGTAATTTCGTTATAAGTCGAAATAAAATAACTCTGTAATCCACAGAATCGGTTAGAAATGGGAGAATTCTTCCAAGAGACGATTGACAATCACCGAGCAACGTTCGATCCAAGCAACATCCGTGACCTCGTTGACATGTACCTGGCAGAAATTCAACGAGCAAAGGAAGAAGGCACAGGAGAGGCACTGTTCGAGGGAAAAGATCACGGTGAGGCCCAATGACAATTACATACTGAATTAATTGAGACTAGCGAAAGACCATGTTTAGAACACTAAGGGAACGTAACGAATAAAAGCATAGACGAGAAAGTACGTTTTGAATGCAGTTAGTTATTTGCTCACGAAGTATGGTCCAGTCGAAATACAATGGTACCGTGTGCGCATTTAAATATAATTTAAACAAATCGAAAGTTATTCTTTTGTATAGGATTCTGACAAAACTGTCTCATATAAGGAATCAGTGATAAATAAGTTCAAATGTTGAATGATGCAAAATGGAAAGTCTCCGAAATTAGATGACTTCACTGCAAAGCTATAGTTTTTTGACCAGAATGAAACTTCGGACATCAAGATCATGGTGACGTAAAGGCGACCTTGACACTGTGCAGGCCATGTGAAACATGAAGCTCCACCCATGCTTACTCTCGGCACTGGATGTGGGCGAGTGGTCAGCTTTACGCCCCGGCCGCTTTATCCCCTGTGCAACACTATTATTGAATAGGAATTATTGAATTATTTAATAGGAATTATTGAATAATTGAATAGGAAGCTAGGTGGGTTCCACAGCCGGTATGGAGGTTGCGGGGAAAATAATATCTCTTGCCTTTTCATGCATCGAACGAAGGCGCATCGGTGACAAAGCCCATTCCTTACTCCCTATAGCCACTACGACATCCCTGCTCCTCGACCAACACATAGTTCGATAATGATCCATTCTGTTTAATCAAGTCGACCACTTCGCTCAACACAATGTTGTTCTTTCCAGATCGTCAGATGCAGCAAATTATCGGTGACCTATTTTCCGCTGGTACGGAGACGGTCAAAACAACATTATTATGGGCTGTGGTGTTCCTACTTCACAACCCGGAAGTCATGAAGGCTGTGCAAGAAGAATTGGATCAAGTAGTGGGCCGCGGAAGACTTCCCAACCTTGAAGACATTCCCTACTTACCGTACACAGAATCAACCATACTGGAAGTTCTAAGACGCTCTAGTATCGTACCAATGGGCACCACACATGCTGCTACCCGGTAAGGTTACATGCACACTTGTTTGATGTCCTGACTGGGTTCAATAAAATCTGATAGAATTAAGAATAAAGAGTTCATAACAGTAGAGGTAAAGCAGTCCCGTTACAGGCCCGGAGTGGCCCAGAGGGTTCCAGGAAGTTAAGGTTCCCAGATTTCGTGACAACAGCACAGGATGGTGGTAGGTTGTGAGCCTCATGCACCGGCCGCCTTTACCCCCAGGAAATGCTTCTGGTACCCATTTCTGTTAGAGGCTGATTCGACCCCAGGACCATAGTGCGATCGGAAGGAGTATGTGTCAATGAAAATTACAATGACACCATTTGGGATCGAACCAGCGACCTTCCGATTTGTAGCACAGCACACTTTATAACAGTATCGTGATTAAATTACCGACATTCTATTGGGGAACTGAGAACTGTTACCAGAATAATGTCCTGGCTCGTCCATTCTCCTATCATATGGAGGATTCTTACGAGGGATAAAGGGGGTGAAAGCCTGGAGCTAATAATTCACGTCCATCAACAACTACATATTTACACACTTTACCTCTACATGCTATGAAACATTCAAGTCCCATAAATGAAGCAGATCAAGATAACTCACCATTCTATCGTTTTCTTTCGTCTAACGTTGTTATAACATTAGGCGAAAAATGTACTAAAAGATTAGATTATCTAATCCCAGAACGTTTTGGTCTAGCTAGAAGCACAAGTACTTCACAGACTTCTCATTACATTCGGTTTACACATAAAACCGGTTCAGATAATTGAAACGTATTTAGATAAAACGTGTATCAAATTTCATATAGTTAGGCACTTGTCTAATGAATTTCATATTCGGTTTAGTCTGAAACAAGGAGATGATTCATACATATCTACTTTCGAATTTACTTTATGATATGTCGTTAGAAATGCACAAGAAGGACTCAGGACACAATGGAATTCAACAGGGTATATCGACTTCTGGCCGAGCCTGTTTATGTTACATTACTGGACAAAAAGACGAATACCACAAACAAAACAAAGAAGCTGTATTATTTGCTATTAAGGACACTGGTCTGAAAACAGGTGCTAAGAAATCCAAGAACATGTATGATCATGCCTGTCACCCACCAGAAAATGTACGTCCATGTTCTGCCACAAGAATGCATCCAAAAATTACAAGCAATAAATATAGCTCAGTCCTTCGAGTGTGTTACAGATTTCAAACAGATGAATTTAGGAAAGACAATAAGTAAATTAAATGGGAGGAGGTAAAATTCTTGCTAGCATTTAGTAGAGGATCTTTTGTCTCTCCGTTGTAAGCTAACAACTATACAGTTAAAATTTGTGAAACTATAATTTATCTGATGCTTTGTATAGGTATGTGTATGTGTATGCTAATCTGCACTCATTTTCCCTCACGGTTTAATCTTCTGCCCTGAATATGGTAGTAGTATACTTTTCCGGAGCGTTGGTAGCTACTTATGTGACTGTAAGACGTCACACCCCAGTAGACAGCAACCCTCACGAACACCGCATTGAGAATCTGCTCCAGGCTTCCGTAACAAATCCAGTTACATTACCGGTATTAGGAACAAATTTAAGGTTGGACTACATTTGCAGCCATGCCAATTAAATTTCTTTCGTATCTGCTGCTTTTCTTCTTGAATACGACTTTAAAAGGAGCTTAGTTTTCACAAAAACGAAAACGAGGGGCATAAATTAGCATATCACTGCAGGTTTTCGACGGAACTGCAAATGTTGTAAGGATGTTAGTTTCTCGTTGTGTTTTGCAGTAATACTGGTTTATACGTTTCGTTATTAATTAACATAATAATATCTGCAAATAACAATTAGGTCAACTTTTATATTAATATCAAGAAAAAGGAGAAATAATTTGCGGACAGAAATCGGACCCGAGAAAAGCAAAGAATTGACATTTCCACATTTATGACATTTTCCCCAACTTGCTCTAAGCTCGTTTAGTACGACACACACACATACATGCACACACACACACACACACACATACACACACACACACATACACACACACACATACACACACACACACACACACACACATACACACACACACACACACACACACTGGGTACCTTAAGAAGTCTCTACAATTTGGTAGTGTAAAAATTGTCATATATATATTTCATTTTGAGTTCAGTATGACTCATTTTATTTTCTTGCTGGACACGTGGCCACCTTAAGTGTAGCAACACTTGAGCTGGTTAATATTGACACATGTTGAGTACGTTCAACTATTTCATATCGGTCTGTAAATTTAGCAAGCCAGGTAGCAGAAAGAAGTGAAAGCCAAAACGATATGCAGATTAACTTGACCATGCCTTGCTACCATGTGCGTCTGATATTGATCATGCGTGAAATATCAGGTTATTGAACCAATAAAGAAATTAATGAAGCCATATTTACACAGGCGTTTTAAGCAATACGCAAGTACAAAAAGTAACCACATTTATTCGGGTCAGCACACTGCAAATCAAACTTTAACATGGCGTGTAAAAGAACAAAGTAAAATCGATACACAAATTACAAAACAAGAGCTCAAAAAAAAACTTTTATAATTACGAAAAAAGCAATTCTTCAATCCAGTGCGGTTTGTGTGAACATACAGCATGATAATACATTTAGCAGTACTCTTTTTGAGTAGTTCCACTGCCGTTCGCACTGTCTACAAATATATATTTTTGAAGTTGAAGCAGCTCTGGGTAAATGACCAACTTGATGCACAATTACTTTATATAAAACGTTTATTATTATAACCCTCTACATGTTTCGAGCAACACTGTGCTCATCATCAGGAGGTCGAGTTGTATTAATACAGCATCTGGTGTAGTACTGTCTGTAAGTGACCGTCTGGTGTGCACACCGGACGGTCACTTACAGAGTGTACTATACCAGATGCTGTATTAATACAACTCGACCTCCTGATGATGAGCACAGTGTTACTCGAAACATGTAGAGGGTTATAATAATAAACGTTTTATATAAAGTAATTGTGCATCAAGTTGGTCATTTACGCAGGGTTGTACCAGGATGAACGGTCAGAAAAACATAAAAAAGTTGATGCAGATCTACACTCATTACATTACATGATAACATAGTCAGCTCTGTACATGACGAGGTAACACAATAAACATCGAACTGTATGGCATTAATGTGGCAAATACAGTTCTGAATAAACTGCCTGCAAAATGGTAAGCATTCTTCCTTTAAAGTGCATCACGGCCAAAAGTGATGTTCTTTGAACACGCAGTAGTGCAAGACACCGTCGTAACTTCACGTTATGAGAATTGTGAGGTTTCGCAACAGCATAGCTGATATTTTCTTTGTTTTCGAATACGACGCTGCCTCCGTCCTTACTGACCGTTGAAGGTAAATGCAGTACGTTCCGCCGAAACTGCAGAATACGTTTACCCCATCCGGCACCCTCATATTACAGAAGAAAGCGATCCTCAACATCGTTCACTTTCTGAATCTGCTTCTTGATCAATTACTACAAACCTTTATTTAATTACACACACCAACATGTGCACATTTATGTATAATTTAATGAGTCGAAAATTTACATTAAAACACTTAAAACGCTCCTACATGTTTCGGTCACACGATCATCCTCAGGGAGCATATATTGTTTATTGCTAAAGTTATAATTTAAAACATGTTTTAAATTATAACTTTAGCAATAAACAATATATGCTCCCTGAGGATGATCGTGTGACCGAAACATGTAGGAGCGTTTTAAGTGTTTTAATGTAAATTTTCGACTCATTAAATTATACATAAATGTGCACATGTTGGTGTGTGTAATTAAATAAAGGTTTGTAGTAATTGATCAAGAAGCAGATTCAGAAAGTGAACGATGTTGAGGATCGCTTTCTTCTGTAATATGAGGGTGCCGGATGGGGTAAACGTATTCTGCAGTTTCGGCGGAACGTACTGCATTTACCTTCAACGGTCAGTAAGGACGGAGGCAGCGTCGTATTCGAAAACAAAGAAAATATCAGCTATGCTGTTGCGAAACCTCACAATTCTCATAACGTGAAGTTACGACGGTGTCTTGCACTACTGCGTGTTCAAAGAACATCACTTTTGGCCGTGATGCACTTTAAAGGAAGAATGCTTACCATTTTGCAGGCAGTTTATTCAGAACTGTATTTGCCACATTAATGCCATACAGTTCGATGTTTATTGTGTTACCTCGTCATGTACAGAGCTGACTATGTTATCATGTAATGTAATGAGTGTAGATCTGCATCAACTTTTTTATGTTTTTCTGACCGTTCATCCTGGTACAACCCTGCGTAAATGACCAACTTGATGCACAATTACTTTATATAAAACGTTTATTATTATAACCCTCTACATGTTTCGAGTAACACTGTGCTCATCATCAGGAGGTCGAGTTGTATTAATACAGCATCTGGTATAGTACACTCTGTAAGTGACCGTCCGGTGTGCACACCAGACGGTCACTTACAGACAGTACTACACCAGATGCTGTATTAATACAACTCGACCTCCTGATGATGAGCACAGTGTTGCTCGAAACATGTAGAGGGTTATAATAATAAACGTTTTATATAAAGTAATTGTGCATCAAGTTGGTCATTTACCCAGAGCTGCTTCAACTTCAAAAATATATATTTGTAGACAGTGCGAACGGCAGTGGAACTACTCAAAAAGAGTACTGCTAAATGTATTATCATGCTGTATGTTCACACAAACCGCACTGGATTGAAGAATTGCTTTTTTCGTAATTATAAAAGTTTTTTTTTGAGCTCTTGTTTTGTAATTTGTGTATCGATTTTACTTTGTTCTTTTACACGCCATGTTAAAGTTTGATTTGCAGTGTGCTGACCCGAATAAATGTGGTTACTTTTTGTACTTGCGTATTGCTTAAAACGCCTGTGTAAATATGGCTTCATTAATTTCTTTATTGGTTCAATAACCTGATATTTCACGCATGATCAATATCAGACGCACATGGTAGCAAGGCATGGTCAAGTTAATCTGCATATCGTTTTGGCTTTCACTTCTTTCTGCTACCTGGCTTGCTAAATTTACAGACCGATATGAAATAGTTGAACGTACTCAACATGTGTCAATATTAACCAGCTCAAGTGTTGCTACACTTAAGGTGGCCACGTGTCCAGCAAGAAAATAAAATGAGTCATACTGAACTCAAAATGAAATATATATATGACAATTTTTACACTACCAAATTGTAGAGACTTCTTAAGGTACCCAGTGTGTGTGTGTGTGTGTGTGTGTATGTGTGTGTGTGTGTGTGTGTGTGTATGTGTGTGTGTGTATGTGTGTGTGTGTGTATGTGTGTGTGTGTGTGTGTGTGCATGTATGTGTGTGTGTCGTACTAAACGAGCTTAGAGCAAGTTGGGGAAAATGTCATAAATGTGGAAATGTCAATTCTTTGCTTTTCTCGGGTCCGATTTCTGTCCGCAAATTATTTCTCCTTTTTCTTGATATTAATATAAAAGTTGACCTAATTGTTATTTGCAGATATTATTATGTTAATTAATAACGAAACGTATAAACCAGTATTACTGCAAAACACAACGAGAAACTAACATCCTTACAACATTTGCAGTTCCGTCGAAAACCTGCAGTGATATGCTAATTTATGCCCCTCGTTTTCGTTTTTGTGAAAACTAAGCTCCTTTTAAAGTCGTATTCAAGAAGAAAAGCAGCAGATACGAAAGAAATTTAATTGGCATGGCTGCAAATGTAGTCCAACCTTAAATTTGTTCCTAATACCGGTAATGTAACTGGATTTGTTACGGAAGCCTGGAGCAGATTCTCAATGCGGTGTTCGTGAGGGTTGCTGTCTACTGGGGTGTGACGTCTTACAGTCACATAAGTAGCTACCAACGCTCCGGAAAAGTATACTACTACCATATTCAGGGCAGAAGATTAAACCGTGAGGGAAAATGAGTGCAGATTAGCATACACATACACATACCTATACAAAGCATCAGATAAATTATAGTTTCACAAATTTTAACTGTATAGTTGTTAGCTTACAACGGAGAGACAAAAGATCCTCTACTAAATGCTAGCAAGAATTTTACCTCCTCCCATTTAATTTACTTATTGTCTTTCCTAAATTCATCTGTTTGAAATCTGTAACACACTCGAAGGACTGAGCTATATTTATTGCTTGTAATTTTTGGATGCATTCTTGTGGCAGAACATGGACGTACATTTTCTGGTGGGTGACAGGCATGATCATACATGTTCTTGGATTTCTTAGCACCTGTTTTCAGACCAGTGTCCTTAATAGCAAATAATACAGCTTCTTTGTTTTGTTTGTGGTATTCGTCTTTTTGTCCAGTAATGTAACATAAACAGGCTCGGCCAGAAGTCGATATACCCTGTTGAATTCCATTGTGTCCTGAGTCCTTCTTGTGCATTTCTAACGACATATCATAAAGTAAATTCGAAAGTAGATATGTATGAATCATCTCCTTGTTTCAGACTAAACCGAATATGAAATTCATTAGACAAGTGCCTAACTATATGAAATTTGATACACGTTTTATCTAAATACGTTTCAATTATCTGAACCGGTTTTATGTGTAAACCGAATGTAATGAGAAGTCTGTGAAGTACTTGTGCTTCTAGCTAGACCAAAACGTTCTGGGATTAGATAATCTAATCTTTTAGTACATTTTTCGCCTAATGTTATAACAACGTTAGACGAAAGAAAACGATAGAATGGTGAGTTATCTTGATCTGCTTCATTTATGGGACTTGAATGTTTCATAGCATGTAGAGGTAAAGTGTGTAAATATGTAGTTGTTGATGGACGTGAATTATTAGCTCCAGGCTTTCACCCCCTTTATCCCTCGTAAGAATCCTCCATATGATAGGAGAATGGACGAGCCAGGACATTATTCTGGTAACAGTTCTCAGTTCCCCAATAGAATGTCGGTAATTTAATCACGATACTGTTATAAAGTGTGCTGTGCTACAAATCGGAAGGTCGCTGGTTCGATCCCAAATGGTGTCATTGTAATTTTCATTGACACATACTCCTTCCGATCGCACTATGGTCCTGGGGTCGAATCAGCCTCTAACAGAAATGGGTACCAGAAGCATTTCCTGGGGGTAAAGGCGGCCGGTGCATGAGGCTCACAACCTACCACCATCCTGTGCTGTTGTCACGAAATCTGGGAACCTTAACTTCCTGGAACCCTCTGGGCCACTCCGGGCCTGTAACGGGACTGCTTTACCTCTACTGTTATGAACTCTTTATTCTTAATTCTATCAGATTTTATTGAACCCAGTCAGGACATCAAACAAGTGTGCATGTAACCTTACCGGGTAGCAGCATGTGTGGTGCCCATTGGTACGATACTAGAGCGTCTTAGAACTTCCAGTATGGTTGATTCTGTGTACGGTAAGTAGGGAATGTCTTCAAGGTTGGGAAGTCTTCCGCGGCCCACTACTTGATCCAATTCTTCTTGCACAGCCTTCATGACTTCCGGGTTGTGAAGTAGGAACACCACAGCCCATAATAATGTTGTTTTGACCGTCTCCGTACCAGCGGAAAATAGGTCACCGATAATTTGCTGCATCTGACGATCTGGAAAGAACAACATTGTGTTGAGCGAAGTGGTCGACTTGATTAAACAGAATGGATCATTATCGAACTATGTGTTGGTCGAGGAGCAGGGATGTCGTAGTGGCTATAGGGAGTAAGGAATGGGCTTTGTCACCGATGCGCCTTCGTTCGATGCATGAAAAGGCAAGAGATATTATTTTCCCCGCAACCTCCATACCGGCTGTGGAACCCACCTAGCTTCCTATTCAATTATTCAATAATTCCTATTAAATAATTCAATAATTCCTATTCAATAATAGTGTTGCACAGGGGATAAAGCGGCCGGGGCGTAAAGCTGACCACTCGCCCACATCCAGTGCCGAGAGTAAGCATGGGTGGAGCTTCATGTTTCACATGGCCTGCACAGTGTCAAGGTCGCCTTTACGTCACCATGATCTTGATGTCCGAAGTTTCATTCTGGTCAAAAAACTATAGCTTTGCAGTGAAGTCATCTAATTTCGGAGACTTTCCATTTTGCATCATTCAACATTTGAACTTATTTATCACTGATTCCTTATATGAGACAGTTTTGTCAGAATCCTATACAAAAGAATAACTTTCGATTTGTTTAAATTATATTTAAATGCGCACACGGTACCATTGTATTTCGACTGGACCATACTTCGTGAGCAAATAACTAACTGCATTCAAAACGTACTTTCTCGTCTATGCTTTTATTCGTTACGTTCCCTTAGTGTTCTAAACATGGTCTTTCGCTAGTCTCAATTAATTCAGTATGTAATTGTCATTGGGCCTCACCGTGATCTTTTCCCTCGAACAGTGCCTCTCCTGTGCCTTCTTCCTTTGCTCGTTGAATTTCTGCCAGGTACATGTCAACGAGGTCACGGATGTTGCTTGGATCGAACGTTGCTCGGTGATTGTCAATCGTCTCTTGGAAGAATTCTCCCATTTCTAACCGATTCTGTGGATTACAGAGTTATTTTATTTCGACTTATAACGAAATTACGCCCACCCCTAAATCCTATGCAAAGAGTGTTACAGATATAAGAATTAAATTTCTGAGTAGCTAAGGCAATGTACTCTGCAACTGATTTGAACAATTATATAAGATATTAAATGATAATATATAAATCAAATTACTGGTGGATATTTAATAGCCAATTCCATGTGTCAGAATTATTCCTGAGAACCTAAGAATCGCTCACGTTTCAAGGAATTCGCCACGTTAATGGAACACGGTTGTGTCTACATAGGCCCAGTGCAGGGAATTACACTGATGTGAACCGGTTGAATGGTCTGCACTTATATTAGGCACCAGTAAATATAAGTAATTAATGGACTTACTTTTTTTCATTAACATTTTTTTTAAAAGTATTTTCCGTCTTTACAATTACAAATCTGAAAAATATCAGTGGCGGTCAGTTCATTTTATTGACTTGCCTGTGCTAGCTTTCTACGAGTTGTCTGGAGCCAAGGTATGAACCGCATAGCCGGCAGGAAGTTGATAGTTTCCAGAGAACCAAACAGCCTGAAGCCTTCATCAATGAGATCTGTGAAGCGCTGGAAGCGTAAATCATTGTGCTCGAAACGTATGCTCATTGTAAGGGCGCAGATGACGTTGCTAGATGCCATGGCTAGAACCGGGCCTAGATCTGTTGGAGCCCCTTCCAGGCGGCACAGAGTCTTCAGGAGAGTGTCTACCTCCTCCTGCAAGACCATCAAACATAGGGTTAAGTCCTCTATACATATACACACACGCGGTAAAGCAGGTAAAGCAGTCCCGTTACAAGCCTGCAGTGGCCCAGAGGTTTCCAGGAAGTTAAGGTTCCCACATTACATGACAACGGCACAGGATGGTGGTAAGGTTGTCAGCCCTACGCACCGGCCGCCTTTACCCCCAGTAAATGTTCCTGGTACTCATTTCTGTTAGAGGCTGAGTCGACCCCAGGGCCATAGTGCGATCGGAAGGATTTTATGTCAATGAAAAATCCAGTGACACCAGTTGGGATCGAACCAGCGACCTTTCGATTTGTAGCACAGCACCTTAACCACTGTGCTATACATACATACGGTATAATCATTAATCTACACGGCATGGTGTCTTAATGTTTGAGTTATTCTCTGCAAATTTTGAAAGGAAACTTCTGTACAATGACATAAAAACTTGTGTAATAACGCTTACTCATAACTTAACACTACTCTCAGTCAAAGAGTGGAATAATGTAATAACGAACAGAAATTGACTATGGCAAAAATTGGTGTGAACTTATGGTGCCTTCTATTTATTCGCCAGGACGCACTGGAGAAAATCATGAAACTAGATAAAGGTAAAGGCTTCCCGATCAGGATTCGAACTGGATGCTTTCCCAATCTGGTCAGACTTGTTACCACTTCGCGGACCGCTTCAGTAATTGTACATGTTTATTTAATAAAATGTCTAATTCTAAATGCTTATAATAAAGCAACAGATATATATATATATATATATATATATATATAGTATCTCGTAATATTTGAACAAAAGTAGGATCGATGTGTTGGATTCCAAATTTCACTACTTTAAAATTGCTTACTCGGCGTTATAATCTCTCCCAAAACGCACCTCAACCTTTACCCCTTAAATAAAAAAAAATATATACAGGACCGCACTTTAACATTCTTTGGTACATATTTGTCAAGTTGTATGCTGGTAATTGAGTGTTTAACTCACCATGATTCTGGTTTCCATGTGTTCTTTACCAGCACCAATATATTTCACTCCGAATAATCGCAGCTTCTGGTGTAAAAAGCGCCTCTGCTCTTTCCATAGGTGGCCCTCACTATTGACAATACCTGGTAGGACAAGAAGGAGATATGAACATAAATACTGAATATGTATCGATGTGTTACTGCACGTGTTTACAGAATTGCTAACTGGAAATATGAATGCGCGGTTACAGAGACAACCTAATTAATATGGCCTCCATTTAGTGGCTGTGTCAAAACTTTACCTTCTAATAATTACACTTTTTATAGCCAACACTTTTCACAAATATAATTATAATCCTTCCAGTTATAATTTAAGACAGAGACAGCTATATTCCCACGTCGTGTAAGGTACTGTTATTACGGACAAGTGGCGCCAGACACTTGTGTCTTTCAGTTACAGTTTAGACCGTAAAGTGACACATTTAATTGGGCAAAATTATGAATGTTAGAGAACAATTTGAGGATATTCGCCCCCTTTCGGGGCTTAAGGACCTGTTGTTAAAATTCCACGTCGGAATTAATGTCTGGACACGATACCTGTTTTGCCACACTTAATTCATGTGTTGTTTTCACTGAAATATATTAAGGGTAAATAGCGTTTCGAGGAACGCGAATGCTTGTCGGCAAATTTGATCATTACGTCTTCATGTTTGCAGCGTGACTCAAGTAACAAGTAGGTCAGTGTGGATCGAAAGAATGGTGTAAGTACAGTCATACGCGAAAAAAAATCGCATGGTTAGAAACAGCACAAAAAAAAAGTCTACTCTAAACGTTTTACTTGGACTTATAAAAAAAAAAAAGAATCTTAATTTAGTATGTACTATAAATCAGACATCTGAAGTATCACCCGCAAATTTCAAGTACTATAGGAGGGAATTACAGAAGAGTTTTAAAATCAAAATTTAAGAACAATTTCACTTTTCATACCCGTGTAACTGAATTTATTGTATGCAAGTTTCATAACTTTAATCATACTGAACCGCGACATGACGATATAAAGATTTAAAATTATCAATACAGGTAATTTTTAATATTATCACCGGCAAATACCCGTCTATTTAACGGGGAAGGGTTAAGGCAATAAGACTAACTTAGAAGAGGGCATTCGGTTGTGTTGGTAATACATAGTAAATATATAATTGCTTTGAAGGCATTTTGTTGTGACTATTAACATTGCGGAGTGCACAGATCGTTACTCACCATAACCGTCCAGGATATTCATGAATTCCGTGTGGGGACGCCCTGTGAATTCTTCTCTGCGAAATGCTTCACGGATTATCTTATGGTCACTAAGCACCACGACCAGTTGGTTCCCCAGCCTCGTGCTAAACATGCTGCCATATTTGCGGGCGAGATCATTGTAGTGAAGGTGACAGACGCCTTTCATTAAGGGCAGATAACCGAAGATGGGAAATCCCCATGGTCCAGGTGGAAATCTGCGATTTTCTATCAGGATCTGAATAGAACGAATCAGCGAGAGCACCAGAACGAACACGACCAGCAGAACGCCGCAGATCCCCAGGTTGTGGTACACGCCGTCAGCCACAACTCTGACCAACTGGAGGTGGCTGTACAGGCTGGTGGTCAGAGTGGTGTGAATCCACTGGAAGTAGCTTTGCATACTCTCAGACACGACGCTCAGAATCCACACTGTGCTGAGAATCCACATGTTGCGGAAATTCCACTGGAGCCCTGGAGCCTTCATATTCCCAAGTAGCTGTTGCTTGCTTCTCTCTCTCACACGCACACACACACACACGCGCACACACACACACACACACACGTATCAGAGTTCACACCAAAACAGCGATGAAATCGCAATAAAAAAAAGTGTGCAAGCAATCGGAGAATGAGTAGTGTACTGGCATACAGCTACACTGTCCTTGCTGTCTTTTATAGTGAGTCATCAGCAGGACCTCCCAGACGTATGGGGTTTGGGTTACCTAGGAAGGGGGGTTGTACTAGGAGGGGAAGATAGTCTCCTTTAACACATCTCTGTAAAACTTTTATTTTTCGGGAGTTTTAAGGAAAACAGCCTTGACAGAGGGAGAGTTGAGGTTGGTGGTGGTGGTGGTGGTTGTGTTCTTTCTCGCCAGTAAGGCGGCAGCCAGGGGAAGGGAGAAAGAAGGCGGGTCTAGTTGTCTTGAATGGCTCAAGTGCTAGGGGCCACGGTGGTTTGGGCGGATCGTGATTTTAATACTGTAGGAACAGCCAACGAGAACAGACCTCTGTACCCCCGTGGTTGTGAGGCAGCTGCCCACGCACACGATCTCTGCAGTCACTCTCAGTTGCGCGCCGGCTGCCGACGGGGGCGTTCCGAGATCTGTACAGATGCCACTCAAACCCTCTGCCACACTTACCGATTCTCAAAGTCGTCGCAGAACTCCGCTTAAAAGACGAAACTGTTTTGTTATATGCGTAATTCACTGTAGGTCAAGAAAGGTACATTTGTCCAGCCCACACATGAAGGTAGGGGTACATGAGGGGGAGCAGTGGTAAAGCTTCACGCGTTGTTGACCTCGGCACTAGATGAAGACGAGTGGTCAGCTTCACTGTAAGCAAAAATCTTGTTCCGGTGGTTCTTTTGCTGTTTTGTCGTAGGTACACAATTTTTTCCCCCCCGTTAATATTGCTCCTGTCAATTGCAATAATGCTATAATACTTACTCACTTCATGGTGCAGAGTCCTTCTTGAGAAGCTAACTGGTTTGCAGCTAGTCAAGAAATTCCCCGCATTTCACGGAACCCGAAGGTTCATTACCGCACTCACAAGCGTCAGCCACCTGTCTCTA
>Ga0123352_10005635_pt1 | contig 18925 bp, 8 predicted proteins | sample TergutLab28metaG_FD_89700 | JGI IMG/M metagenome (GOLD analysis project Ga0123352, IMG submission 89700) | Labiotermes labralis P1 segment gut microbial communities from Petit-Saut dam, French Guiana - Lab288 P1 | ecosystem: Host-associated > Arthropoda: Insects > Digestive system > Gut ... | reverse complement strand
GGACGAGGTAACGGGGGAATGGAGGAGATTGCATAACGAGGAGCTAAATGATTTGTACTGCTCACCCAATATTGTGCGGGTGATAAAATCGAGAAGCATGAGATGGGCTGGGCATGTGGCACGTATGGGTGAGAAGAGGGGGGTGTATAGGGTCTTGGTGGGGAAACCGGAGGGAAAGATACGACTGGGGAGATCTAGGCGTAGATGGGTGGATAATATTAGGATGGATCTCCAGGAGGTGGGATGTGGGTATATGGATTGGATTGGGCTGGCCCAGGATAGGGACAGGTGGCGCACGCTTGTGAGTGCGGTAATGAACCTTCGGGTTCCGTGAAATGCGGGGAATTTCTTGACTAGCTGCAAACCAGTTAGCTGCTCAAGAGGGACTCTGCACCATGAAGTAAGTAAGTAAGTAAAGAAAGATTGTCTGTGTGCACATGGGCGGGGGGGGGAGGTAAATGCGGACGAATTCTTAACCTCGGCACTGCATGGAGATGAGTTGGTTTAACCTTTGCTATCCGGCCATTTTGCGCCCGAGGAAAGAAAGAGGCCTCAGAAACCCGTGAATGTGAGGTTCTTTGTGTCCCAGGGGCATTCTGGACGCTTTCGAAAAGGGAAAGAATCTTACCCCTTCCGGGAATCGAACCACATTTGCTCGGTCGTTCGTCCCATACCCTAGTCCATGTACCGACTGCAGTATTCAGTTCACATCTACATTTCCCACACAAAAAGGGTACATGAGTAATGGCCCTCCAAATTAAAATACGCTTTAACTTAACAAACCTTCCGACCTTAGCCCAAAAGCATTGCACGTATTGACTCTTCAAGGAACTTTTATTGTCAAGTAACTGCAGGTATATTTATCCGTTTCTTGCTTTGACAATGCAAAGTAAACTTTAGTTACCAGATCTTTGTCTTTCCTTCCGTTAAGGTAAAGGTAAAGCAGTCCCGTTACAGGCCTGGAGTTTCCCAGAGGGTTCCAGGAAGTTAAGGTTCCCAGATTACATGACAACGGCACAGGTTGGTGGAAAGGTTGTCAGCCCTACGCACCGGCCGCCTTTACCCCCAGGAAATGATCCTTGTACTCATTTCCGTTAGAGGCTGAGTCGACCCCAGGGCCATAGTGCGATCGGAAGGAATATGTCAATGAAAAATTCCAATGACACCATCTGGAATCGAACCAGCGACCTTTGTAGCACGGTACCTTAACCACTATGCTACCGCGGTCCCCGTTTCCTTCCGTTAGTACGCCTATTGTAGTTCCAAGACACAGTTTTGCACCTGCGCTTTAGCTAAAGTAGAGAGAACATTTTTCTTACGAATTGACTCTGAATTTCCGATCCCAGTGGCCGTGAGGTCTAAAGCGTGGGTCTGTGACCGCCATCTTGTTGGGACTGCGGTTTCGAATCCCGCCGGGGGCATGGATGTCTATCTCTTGTGAGTGTTGTGTGTTATCAGGTAGAGGTCTTTGCGACCGGATATCACTCATCCAAAGGAGTCCTACCGACTGTGGTGTATCTAAGTATGATAGCGAATTTTAGACAGTTATTCGCGCCTGTGTTTACCACTTCACTGACGTAGTAAGGATGTCCAGTCAATAAACTGACTGCGGAAGCAAAATCTGAAAACATCACTACCGTTAAAGAAACCCCGGTACTGTGTTCGTTGCTGCGGTACCGCTTTTCCTCCTCTCCTCGACAATGTTTCCGTAAGATACTGCTTAAAGTCCACGCACAGTGACACAATCCGATTCCCGATTGTGTCATTGCAATTTTTCATTGACATAATCCTTCCGACCGCACTATGTCCCTGAGGTCGACTCGGCCTCTAATCGAAATGAGTACCAGAAACATTTCCTGGGGAGGGGGTAAAGGCGGCCGGTGCGGAGAGTCGACAAACTTACTACCTTCATGTGCTGATTGTCTTGTAATCTGGGAGCCTCGCCCTTCTGGAACCCTCAGGGTTCGTCGAGGGATGTACGGGGATTGTTTTACCTTCTTCTTCTCAATGTCATCATCGCATCTCTTCGACCTGCCAAGTGGGCACACTTCACGAAGCTTCCCCATCAAAATTTTATATGCATTCCCTATTTCCCCTATACTATCAACATGTTCAGCCTCCAGTATTCCTCTGTCAATGTTGCTTAGTCTAAATGTGACCCGAACGACTACAATATCTTCTGATATAGGCCAGATTCTCGCAGAATACCTTGTGCTACATTAAACATGGTTAAAGACTCTATAGGTCTGTCACATTACTGGGATATCATAGACTATGGGTGAGTGAAAACTGGAGTGCATATAAGAGGGAGGAGGTAATAATAGGCAGAAAACAATAGCATAATGAGTAGCTTCATAATGTGCAGGACTTACCCTCTCCCAGTAGTTTCGGGTGATCAAACCAAGTACGATGAAATGGACAATGCATGAAGCAGCTTTTGAGCAAAATTTAAAACAATACATTTCAAGGAAAACACCATTTTGAAAACCTAGTCCTAGATGAGAATTCTACGTTAAAGAATAGGAGGAAATTGAGGCTCTATGAATCAGAATTGAGTCATATAATTTGTCACGCTAAAGACAGTGACCATTGGAGGAACCTTCTGTTTCCATAAATTCTTTAAATAGTCTGCTTCTGGAAAAGAACTCTGCTCCCTGTTCTTAATTCCTTAGTTCATTGGCTGTGAATGAAGAATTCATAAACTTATTAATCATTTCTTCAAGCAGTGTGTTCTGTAAATATAAGCATAGTGAAAAAGAATTATATTATTCATGGACATGTGACAATTGGCTACACGAAATTAACTAATTAGGGACAACTGGCATTCCTTTAAATCAACGGTCTCGTATCACTTTTTGTTGATTTCCTGTAATGTTACACTTAATGTAATTTCCTAATATAGTAGCAAGTAAGTAGATTTACCTGCAGTATTATATACTTTCCATTGGTTCCATGAAGTACAAGTCTGTTTCTTTTGTTTGGCCTGTCATTCTGTTTTTAGTTCAAAGAGAAACCGAATTGAAAGCATTCGTATCAGTTACAACAAAGAAGTTTTAAGCTGAAATTTATTGCTGATAGAAAGTAGCTTCTTTGAAAAGACTGGGGATTCTTGGTACCTATCAGTTCAAACGAATGTATTTGCATGGGAATCTTATAAAAATGAAGCTTCCAAGAGGTAAGAAACGCTTTAGAATGTCCACCTGCGGTCTTTTCACCCGAATCGCATTTCATCTCTCACTTTTGAAAGGAACTTTCATTCCAGCTTCTTATACATATTACAAAAGTTCTTTCTTTATATCTCTAACTGTGGCCTACGCAGATGTTAATCAGTGCGCCCAGTACCTATACATATTCTTTGTTTCTTTCCAGTCATACCCTAATAAGGTAACATAGTACACAAGTCCATTAAAAGACAATTTTTGTTATATATATATAAATCATAAGACGCCCTTATGGCTTGCAACAAATCCAGATGGAAAGCTGCTATCCAATCAAAAGACTGAGGGATAAGACGAAGACACCCTTCCTTTCTACTACAGAGTAAGTGTTGGTGTGTTTCTGTCATTTTTAGAAAATTCACTAATTTTTACCCCTAAACAGCATTAACCGGTTGGTCTTTGTAATGAAGAATGTGTTTTCTGTGACGTGCGAACTCAACTTTCGAAATTCTTCGTACATAAAGTTTGTTTTTAAATATCTGAGAATCCTACCTAGAATTTCTGTGATTTAGATAGATCTTATAACCCTGATTCTATTTTAAATACACATAACTCAAAAATCCCCTTAACTTGTGTGTAACGACATAAACCTATATCGTATATTCAGCCACGGATGTCATTTAATTCACAAAATTCGAAATGCCTTACACAAAAAGGATTTCGTTGTCAAGAACTGCCACTAAAACATTTCGAAAGTATAAACAATTTATAAATTTATTTCCGTTAAATAATATGAAACGGATGGAAATATTTTACTTTGACCTTGGCAATATTTTAGCAGTGCAATTCCATAACAGTGCCAGTCATCCGGCTTATGTCGGCGATGCTATGTGATAGCTATGTAAGAGTGGTCTATGTCCAGTCTTGCCAGCTCTGACCTAGGACCCGTAGTACCGCATTTCAGTCTCTAGAGACATGAAGAGCTCACGCATAGGATCACTAAAATTTATCAACCAACGAGTGAACATATAATTTCACATAAAACACTTTTTAAAACACTTTAAAACACTCCGGCATGTTTCGATCTTGTCAGATCATCATCAGGGAGCTTAGTTCCTTGATAAAGTTATATTATAGTATTCACAATTCAATTGGTATTTGCAAACGAGGTGTTGTGGCAGCTCAAAACTCTCTTGAATTCGTCTCACGTTCTCCTCTGATACACGTGGTCGGCCGGAGATTTTGCCTTTACACAGACAGCTTATTTGCTCAAATTGGTGATTCCAATGACAAATACTGTTCCTCGTTGGAGGTTGAATGTTGAAACGAAGACTAAACGCACGCTGCACAGCTGTAGCCACCTCAGTTTTAATGAACTCACGAACGCAAAAAATCTTGTGCTGTATAGTAGCCATTTTGCTCTCAACTGACGCTGCTTTACGGCTGTGCGCTAAAAGAGCACTCCAGTGATGGTGCTTGAAAATGTAGGATCTCCTCTTTCAAATGTTATGTAGATCATTGACATACCTTGTATAGTTCAGCAAATATAGACGTACAAAATTGAGTCCATCTTTTTTAATCACGCTGTATAATAATGTTTAAATTACAACAAGCATTTACCTTGCTTGGACAGACTAATGCACATTACGTAAACTGTCATGGCCAAACCATCTTTGTAGTTCTGACCTTGCATGTCTGTTGTTAAACTAAATCGGTCATGCTCTTTTCTTTCTTTAAACATTTGTAGAACACTCGTAAAGTAAGAGTTGTTAGACAAAGAATGAAGTGCCGACTGCGCTGTATTAACTTCTCGTCTGCCAACCGATACGCAAGGATTAACACATTTATAACTACACGTGTTTTCTTGCATCATATTGCACGTGCGTTGCTTGAGTTTGGACAGATTTATTCGTCACTGGGTACTGAAGATAATGTTTATACCTCACAGAGGGATTTGAATACAGTTGAATAATGAAGGTTTAGTAATGGAGTTATTAGTGAGTAAAGGAAGTATAATAAGGTTTGCAGTACATGTATCATGAGGGGGTGAGATTGTGTACGAAATTTGGGTCGAAAATCCTGAGAAGAAGAGATGAATTTGATGTTTGTGTGACCGTGCGTCATTTATACAATAATATAAACAGCCAAATAGATGCAACAATAATAATTTTATTAATAACTTTAATTAGCTCAACATGTTTCGGGCGATAATTTCGCTCATCCTCAGGAGCACTAGACTGTGGTTACAGCTTGTGGTATAATGCACCGACGGTGCTGACTGCTGGTGACCAGCAGGTAGCATCGTCGGTGCTTTATATCACAAGCTGCAAACACAGTCTAGTGCTCCTGAGGATGGGCAAAATTATCGCCCGAAACATGTTGAGCTGATTGAAGTTATTAATAAAATTATTATTGTTGCATCTAGTTGGCTGTTTATAAGAAGTGGTGACTTGGGAAAATTAAGCGTTGATTGAAGTGTATTGGCATGCTGGAGGAAAAGTCAAAAATTGTCCATGCATTTCTTTAAGGAAAAAGACGTGAAATAATTTGGTGAAGTAGAGGTACAGCTGTATGTATTCTTAGCCCCGGCACTACATAAAGGCGAGTGGTCAGCTTCTTGATGCGGCCACTTTAACCCACATGAAAAGGCTTCCGGTCAGATTTGGAGACGAAATTAGGTGTCCCAAAGTGGGCTGTATTCTTAGGAGAAGAAAAAAATTTCGTTCCCCTGCAAAGGATCTAACTCGGACCCCCCACCATTTAAATCCAAAGCTTAGTAACTAACCAGCTGAGCTATCCAAGCTTACGTAACATTAAAATGTATATTAAAAATAGGAAGTTTACTGACTTGGTCGAAACAGCCGAATGGACAACACATGGTAGTGACCTAGAATTCAGGGAATTTTTCCACCAGCAAAGCTTACTTTAAGCTTTACAGACAGGTCTGTGGCATGTTGCCATTGTCGGCTGACTGACAGCGACGTTCTGGAGGTTCGCAGCTTCTTTACCTTCAGGGTGGAGCAGTCCACCAGTAGTGGGAGTGTCTCGGTGGACTGTCTGAATATGAAGATGGAGTCACTTGATCCTTCGAAACGTCGGTAATTATTTGCCTGTTGACACGGTGTAACATCGCAGACGTCCAGATCCTTCAGCAGCGCGGTGCCATAATCTCAAATTTTGCAGGTGTAAACAAATCTTGATTAGCAACTCAGTTCATGTACAAATCACATTAAGACACGCTGGGATGTTCCGAAACCCATGAAATGTTTGGGAACTCAGTTTGAATTCCGTTTATCAAGTGTAACTACCACTGGATAAACTACATTAATACTTCACAGGTTTCTTCCACAAATTTTATCCGTTGAGTAATGATACCAAAGATTCAGAGAAACGATAGACTACACGGTATTTTCGTTTGTCATGGTATGTTGGTTGTTGTATATGTAACAGGAAACGTGATGAGTCTAGGAATGTTATACAACTCTAAGCGACCTGTGAGATTTATGATTATTATTATTGTTATTGTTATTTTTATTTCTTTTGCACTTTTATATAATACCTGGATTTTCTGTAGAGAGCTAGATGGGCCAGGCAAAGTGGTAATAGGACGAAACATATCGTTAAAGAAACACGACTATGTGATGAACATATTATTATTATTATTATTATTTATCTCCGTTATGCTAGTTATTTAAATTGAAAATTTTAAACAAACCATGTATTTAAGGTAAATAGTATTGCAGCTATTCTGTAGTTAACAGTTTATGGTACATCTAATGTTATTTCCCATGTTGAATGTTTTATACTTATTATTATTATTATCATCATCATCACTTAGGACTTTCATTGACTTATTTCAAGCTGTACCTGTGTAGCCCATACCCAGTTCCTTATTTACGTTGATATTTCATTGAAGCGCAAGACTGTAATGTACTGCCTGCAGTGCCTACTGCGACAGGCGATTATTCCACAGAGATAGAGAGGTGCTCTGATATCCGTGTCATGCTTCATGGTTGGCGCTGTCTCGGGTTAAACAAAGGAAATCACAATAACAATGAAAACACAGTGCAAGATTAGAAGTCTGTGCGGCAGTGTCTAATACAGTGTAACACGATGAATGATCTGTTAAAAGTGCTTCGAAATTTTGGAGGAATCCGCTACCAACATCGTCACTTCTGCCCTGAAGAAGGAGGCAGCAAGTTGCTCCGATCAATTTTCACCAAACTACACGTCGTCACATCGCCGTAGATTGTCGTCTGAAAAAAAAATAGTGTTTCGGCTACCAATAAGGAATACTTTCTCTGAGAATGAAATTATTTCTTACAAATATTTATTTTCTTTGCAAGAATCGAAATGTTCTTACGAGTGTTACATACCTTATGTGTCTATTTGCTTATATATAAAGTAAGCATATTAATATTTAGGCAAACATTGAGATTACATTTGATGTTTGTGTGACCGTGCATCATTGATACAATAATATAAACAGCCAACTAGATGCAACAGTAACAAATGTTATTGATAACTACAATCAGCTCAACATGTTTCGGGCGATAATTTCGCCCATCCTCAGGAGCACTAGACTGTGTTTACAGTTTGTGGTATAATGCACCGACGATGCTTCCAGCTGGTGGCAAGGATGAGGTGGAAATGTTTAAGTGTTTGGTCTGGGGGATGTTGACCAACACTTAACCAGTTCCACCTCATCCTTTCCACCAGCAGCCAGCATCGCCGGGTATGTACAGTCTTGAATACGGTATTTTTTTTTAACCCACTACATTTTAATATACTTGCATTGCATTTTCCAAAACCTTTGCTAATCTTGTCACCACAGACACTGTAATTAGCAACTCTTAATTCGCAGTTTAACTGTGATACCTACATATTGCTGTTAATTCACATTTTAGCAACATATCATGAATTTTATGTAACTTAAATTGCTATACTTGATACTTATTATTATTATTTTTAACCATTTGTATCATGACTACTGCTCACGTGTTTTTATTCTATTAATTATATACAAGTAATCCGACTTTACAGTGCATTATACCACAAGCTGTAAACACAGTCTAGTGCTCCTGAGGATGGGCGAGATTATCGCCCCAAACTTGTTGAGCTGTTTGTAATTATCAATAACATTTGTTATTGTTGCATCTAGCTGCCTGCTTATATTATTATATTATAGAGAGATTACATTTTTATGCGTGTTATTTAACGACGCTATGAACTTTTCGGAATTTGTTGGCATGGATGACACATTACGGGTGAATGAGAATGGAATATTGAAGAAAAGATATTGATACAGGTGAAAGGGAGCACTTGGAGGTAAACCTGTCCCATTGCCACTTTCTTTACCACATATCCTACGTGGGCTAGCCTGGGACTGAAGCCTGTCCTTAGCTGTGACAGGTCGGTGATGAACCGCCCAAGTAATTGCACGGCCTTTGATATTACTGACCGCCAATATAATATTCTTCCTTCAGGGGAAACAGTAATACTTGAAACATTAATTTAGCAATCTCTTCTACAACTTACGTAATACAAATGTCAGTTCTTCTTAAATTGGTGGCGTATTTTACAGCGGTACTTATCCATTCACTTTAACTATAACAATACGTCACACTAAAGCACAGTCTTTGCGTTCTGATCAGTCTTCGATGTAGTCATCTTTTCTTCGAAGTTCCTTATTCCTGTAACTCATTGGCTTTCGGTCAGTTGAAACAGCTTTTCCTTCCTTTCCCATAGATTCTTCTGGCTCGTCGGCGTAGTAGTAGTGTCTTTCTCCAGGATGTTTCACATAGCGCGGAAGCACATGATCGTCTCCTTTCTCATCTTCAGAGTGATCGCCTGATTTTGGAAGCATCTCTCTCAGAACTGTACCAGTAGTGCTGGTTGTTGATTCATCGTCATCGTACTCCTCGCCGTCTTCTTCTTGTTCTTCGTCACTCATTTCGTCTTTGTACTTTTCCTTCTGGTGCTCATTATTTTCTGTCTCCTCCGGAAGTACTTCCTCGTAATAATGCAATTCACTTGCAGAAGATTTTATATTGGCGTCTGTGTCTTTGAATTGGTTCGTCTGGTCTTTGTAACGCCGAGATTTATTTCTTCTGAAGACGGGCTTCTCTGATTTTGATGCTGCATCGGACCCCCTCTTATTTGCTCCGTCTTTTTGAATATATTCCTCTTTATTTTCAGTTTTCTTTCTGACAGCTTTCTCCAATTTCTTTATTTTCTCTTTCCTATCGCCTTGATTTAAATTTGAATAACCACCCGCTGAATCTTCCACAGTTTCAGTACTGCCCTTTTGACGAGAATTGCCTGGATGATTATGGGGTTTATTTTGTGGAATTTTCTTGACATTATTTCGCTTTAAACTTCTGTCTCCATTAGCTCTTTCAATTGACACATTTGCCTTGTCCTTCTCTCTCTCATGATCCGAAGAATAGTTTCTCTTTTGAGATTTACCTCTGTTGCTTCTATATTTATCGGCCTGCTTATCTCTGCCGTTTTCTTCAAATTGTCCGTTTGTGATGTCTCTCGCTTCTTCGTCAAAATTCAGCTCTTCGTTTCCATCATTTTTCAGTGCAGTCTCCTCTTCCTTTGGTGGGTTCTCTCTTGTCATTTTCCAATTATTTCGACTTTTCGCAGATCCTCTCACACTTACCCTTGCATGTTCATTTACTGCAGCTTCTCCCTTCCTTTTATCACTTGTGCCGGTTGTCTTCTTGATATCTGTAACATCACGATCATCGTCGTCTTTAAAATCGCCTGAGACCCACGTTCCTTTTCCTGTATTTTGATTCACGAGGTACGTTAAAACTTCTCCGGCGGATTTTTTGTCGTCGTCTCCATTCCGGCCTTTTGAAGTCGGCACCTTCGCTCTGTCTGACGATCTCTGTATGTAGAAGCCTTTAATCCCTTCTTTCGTTACAACTTTTCTTGGGTCCTCAGCAGTCTGTGTCTGTGGGCTCGGTCCGTCGCTGTCATTGTCCCTATCCGCATATTTCAAGGTATCTGATGTCAATTCCGCGGAATGATCTTCTCTATGCCCTGCTTGTCCGTAATCGTAATTGTTTTCAGATTTTTGTCTTCCCTTTTGCTCGTTACGCTTACTTGATATGTGGTAGTGATTATATGGTGTATGGTCAGGTGCATGATGAATATAATAACCTCGTTTGGAATTCCAGTTTTTGTTAGAGTTAGGGTTAACTTCTTGATGTAATCTATTTCCGGGGTATTGTAAATGTCTCGACTCGTAATTATATGATTCGAATGGTTCATATATGTCGTCATCTTCATCTTCTTCTTCCTCCTCGCTGTCTTGCCTAACCACTGTCTCTCGTGATTCATCAGCTGCCTCCAGTTCATCTCCAACTAACTCTGACTGTCTCTCCATTTCCTTCGCCAGCTCGTCCTCTGGGTAGTACGTAGTTGTAAATATTTCTTCCTTTGTCACACGTCTGTGCTCAATGGCTTGAAGACGCCTCGGCGCAGATGTTGAATTTTCTGGTTCGTTAGCGCCTCCGTCTTCTATAGTACTATTTTCCGCTTGCAAAGAATTTGAAGTCGATTGCTGTGTTAAGATTTTTTCACCTCCTTTTCTAATAGAACGCCTCCTTGTTGAGGTACTTGAAGTGTCACTACTTTCCTTCTCATTGCTTTTGATTCGTATAGGAATTCGTTTCCTGCTTCTGCTCGCTTCCGTGGTTGTTGCCGGCGCTTCAGTCTGGGGATTTTGCTTTCTTACGTTTTCTCTTGAACCTGTATTTCGTCTTCTTGAGGCGCTAGCTTTATCTTTTGAAGCAACAGAAATATTTCTACTTGACACATATTCCGGTTTTTCTTCTCTACGAGATTCTGTTTCTTCTTGCTTTTCGCGTTTTTCCTCCATACGAGTTATTTTTTTCGACCTGGAAGTTTTTGCTTTGTTGGATTTAGAAGACTTTGACGGAGACTCCTGCTTCTCGTCGGACCTGCTCGTTGCAACTCTTCGCCTGTTTGTGTTGCTTTCTGGGGATTTTGTTGTACTTGTGACGAGTTCTGGAATTACTTTTGTATTCAGAATTGGAATAACTCGTGCTTTTTGGAAGTCTTTGCTTCCGCTAGATGTGGGTGACACTTTTAAACGAGATCCTTTAGTGTCCTCATCTATACGATTGCTTGCAGTACTCGTGCTCGCCGTGCTGCTGGCAGTGCTAGTGGTAACAGTTGTAGAGTCTGTAGACTCTGGTACAACTGTTGTCTCCTCAGCTTTATATCTGGAACTGTAAGCAGGGTTATGTCGACTCATGAAACCGCCTAGTATTCTGTTAATTTGATCAGCACTCAATACACTTTCAGGATATTTCGATTTGGATTTATTAACTGAAACGTTATTTTTCGACGTTTCTTGTAAAATAACGTCCGATTCTTTTTCTGTCTCTTCCTTATGTTTAAATCCGGTTGAGCTTATCTTTTTTTCATATTTCGACATTGTTGCTTCTTGTTTTACATCTTCTTCTTTTTCTTCTTCTTCTTTATCTGTAATAGGTTCTTCGATGTGAGACAAATTGTCATCTTTATGTTCTTCTGAAGAAACTGGTTTTTGTTCGGATTGGTAATCCTTGCACCTGTCTTCCGTATTTCTTTCCTTACAGGAAAGTTTGTTTTTTGTGTTGTTATTGAGTTTGGTTTCATGTAATTTTAACGATATAGTTTTGCCGGATCTGTGCGAACCACCCTTCTTCAAGGAACTGCGCTTGTTTTCTTTTTTTGCACTTTCTCCTGTTTTAGTTTCGGTACGAATACGAGACGTCTTTGTGTTGTCTCCTTTCCTTCTTCCTTCACTGTTATTGTATCTCGGTTCACCTCTTCTGCTGTCATTCCCTGAAGTCCGAATCTGTGCTTTCTTGCCAGCTACAGCTTTCGGTATTGCCTCGGTTGTTGGATTAGAAGAAAACCTCAATTCGCCTTCTTCCGCATCATAATCTTCAGTATCTACGTAATCTGGGTACTGTAGCACGTCATCAACTCTCCTGTCTGAATTTTCTCTTCTGTTATTGCTTTTCCTAATTTTATTTCCCTTCCGATTCGGAAGTACATCATCATCGTCATATTGATATTCCAAATCATCATCTTGATCCATTCGTCTTCGTAGTTTGTCCAGCGAATTCCTGCTTCTTGCTGATTTTTTCTTGGTATTATTTTTGTTATTATTATTATTATTATTCGTTCTTTTTGTTTTGTCACCCTTTATGTGCTTTCTTACGTTAAACTTTCGATTCTGGTTGCGTGATATATCGTCTGATTTCTTAGAATGTTCTTCGTTATCCAGTTCGTCATAATTACCTTCATCATATCCTTTCACTCCCCGACGCTCTCTGTGGAGCGTCACGTTAATGTCCGTATGTAAGGAAGTAACTTCAACATCTGATACAATCTCAGACTTCGACGTCTCTTCGGCAACCATTGTGTCAGCATTAATTTCAACTTGTGTTTTGTAAGGATTCTCCAGTACACCCCCATACCTAAGGTTTTCTGTAAACTGACTACTTCGGCCAGTATCAGCAGCTTTCAGTTCGTTGTCTTCATGGTGCACATGGCCTTTGGTGTGGAAATGCATCGAAGGTGGCACTAAACCTTGGATATTCCTATAGTAATATGGATTTGCTCGAGTTTTGTGTGGTCGTACAGTTGCGGCCGGTTCGGGCAACAAGGATAAAATTGATGTGGGATAAATTTTCGGCCTAAAAGGTGCTGTTTTTATTATCAAGTAAGACGGTGTTGGGACTGGTGGCGGTACCATACCAATAATTACTTCCTGGTGTTGCGGTTTGTATGTGTTTTCAGATGGCCGTGGTGAGCGGTCACCGCTTTCCAAGTGAGCATAATAATGAGGACCTTGTAGAGGGCTAGATAATGTCACAGGTGTCACTGGTGTTCTTCCTGAGACAGCATTGCTCTGCTGCAGACTATCAACTGTTATATTTATGTATTTAGGAATAAGTGGAAAAACATACGTATTTGTGTGATGTTTGTCATTGTTTACAGCTTGTGTCCCTTCATTCTGTATAGACGGAGGGTAACCAGTGTTAATATTACGCCAGTCGTGATTTTTTATTACATTATGCGATGAAGACGTGTCTACAGCATACTGGCCTGCCATAGGTGGAAAATCAGAATTACTATTTTCATTACCACCTCCTTGGAGTTTAGAAATATGTCTTACATTCTGTTCTTCAGGGCTTTTAAATTCTGCGTATTGGGGTTCTGGCATTGAATATGTGGGAATATTGTTGATATCTGCAATGTTTCGGATATGCTCCCTGATATCCGCGTAAAATCTTAGAGCGTCATCGTCAATAATGGATTCAACTTTGTCAGAACTCGTTGCCTGCGGAAGCCCGACTGCGTTTTCCTTAAAGAAAGGGTTGTCTAATGGATCGCTACCAAAGTACTTGGTGCGCAGACAGTCTATCTTGTCGCCTAAACCGCGCAGGCGCGGTAAGTTAGGCCTAGGTTTCTTATTCCATTCACCAGAAGCCGTTCTTTTCGGCACAACGTCTTGTGGTCCCGTCACTTCTGGGCATTGCACTTTGTCTCTAGACTCATAAAATTCCATTCCTCCCTCGGTTTTTAAAGGAATTGCCTTGGGATTTGTGGCGTATCTTAGAGGGGAATATAACGACAACGTGTCTGAAGGCAGCGATTTGTAGAAGGGATACTTTCTGGTATTTGCCTGTGGTGTTCTGATTATACCTCTCTCAGCATCTTGTAAAGCATCCTTCCATACGTGGACATTTTTCTGTACTTCTTTGTCTTTTTCTTCTTCTAATAATCTCTCTTCCTCTTGGAGTCTAATTTCTTCTTCGTCCCCGGAAAGATACTGTGGCGTTCCGTTGCGATTGGTGTCCTTCCTTCGTGATATTCTTACCGTTTTTTCGTCTGTATTTAAGTTGTTCCCTGGAGCCGCTTCTTTGTATTCTCGCTCACTCTCTTCTGTTTGTAGATCTGTAAGCAATGGGGCGTTATTATTTTGAGTCTCATTGCTCGACGACTCCACTTTCACAATAGCAAGAAGTATAGGCCGCGGACTGATGGAAGTATACAGCAAGGTTTGATTGTTCAATGCGCCCACGAGAGGGATAAGCTCTGATTGGCTTATATTTTGTGGAATTATCGCAGTAGAGTCCCCTAACGTTTGTGTCGAAACACCGTGATAATCTGTTTTCTTGTCGTGTTCTTTGGCATGCTGTGAAATTGAGTGTGTCTTCCCAACAAGTGTAGATGTAATGGATCCTTTGGTTGAGGATTCCCCTACAGTTGCTGCTGCTTCCTGTCTTGGATCTTGGAACTTTTTGCCTTTGGGGGAATATTGTGCCAATGTCAATGCTTCAATAAATTTTGCCCAGAGTGATAAAGGATCTTCAAAAGTAGGAAGTAATTTTGTTGATGTTATTTGTTCATCGGGGGGTTTTAATTTTCGAATTTCTTTGTATTTACTTGTGTACTTTATCGCGGGCGTTGATTTGTGAGAACTCGTGACAACTGGGTCTTGTCTGTCTTGCAGTACAGTTGGCTGAATATATCTCGAGTTATGATCCTGGTTCGGATATTCCTTTTTGTCAGACGTCGTCAAAATATCACGTTGTTCTACACGCCTGGTGAAATCCCTAGAAGTTGCTTGAACTGGAACTTGTGCGTGTTGCAAATTTTGAATTTCTTCCAAGGGAATACTTGGATGCTTTCTTTGGTATATTGAATCCAGCTTTGTTGCCGTCCGTGCTGGTACAAAATTGTGGTCTGTGTCTGCTGCAAAACCTGCGTCAGCATTTGTATTGCCGGGCTGTACATGCTGTACAGACATTGACGATCCTTCATACTGCTGTTCGCTAAGTGAATTCGAAGACATTCCAACTGCTCCGTGCTGATTTAGTGCCTTTCCCTCTCTGTCTTTCGCCAGTGGAGTTTTAGCCTGTTTGTTGTAACTTTTACCTATACGAACACGATGATACCTACGTAGAGCAGTACCGTATAGATTTTCCAACAGTTGGTTGTAGCTGTTTCTTGATTCCTCTTGAGGCTGATGCGTTTCAGTAGGTAGTAAAAGGAATGGAACTATTTGTTTATGTTCATCTTGTTGTTGTTGTTGTTGTTCTTGTTCTTGTTCTTGTTCTTGCTGCTGCTGCTGCTGATTATGATGATGATGATATTCATTTTGCTGCTGATGTTGTTGCGGTTGTTGCTTTTGATAAGGTTGTTGTTGTTGTTGAAGTTGATGTTGTTGTTGCTGCTGCTGTTGATGTTGATGATGCTTTTGATTATATGGCTGTTGTTGTTGTTGTTGTTGTTGTTGTTGTTGTTGTTGTTGTTGTTGTTGTTGAGCTTGGTGTTGTAGCTGTTGATGATATTGCTGCTGTTGTTGATGTTGTTGTTCCTTCTCTTCTGGTTTACCGTTCACAAATTTAAGAGACTGAGGCTGGATATTTGATGAATCTACTTCTTGCATTTGCTTTCGGGAATATGTCCTGTCTTTGACTCTACCTATACTTGATAACGCAGTTCTCGTGCTTGGATATTCACTCTTGTGTGACATATTACCTCCAGGATGTTGAATTGTGTGTGAATAGCTAGCCATCACTTTCATAGGCACGCCATCTTCTCCTTCGTTCTCTACGAACATGAGACGCTTCTCATTTCTCGTAACCTCATGCCTCATCCATGTATTAAGAGGATGGGCAGAATTTGAGTTATTTAATTTCTCACCTTCTGTGCCTAATTTTTTCACCTGTGTTTGTGTACCTTGTGATTCTGAGTCGTCATAAGGAGCACCGGTCTTCTGTTTTTCAGGTTTCCGTTTGTGTTTACTACCTTCATGGCGGTCATAACCCTCGTCGTTTTCCGCTTCTTTCGCGAAGCCTCCGTGGTCGTACCCTGAATCCTCGTATCCTTCTTCTGTGTACACTTCGCTGATTTTCTTCGTAGAAACCACCTCTCGGAGTCGCGGTGCATTAATGATCTCTTCAGGAGTACTCGCTGAGGCCAAGGCTTCGCTGCGCGGCAGGTGTTTCACAGTGCTACTACGGCGAACCTGTGACAGACAACAAATTTCAAACTACACACTTTGCAATTCTTGTTAATAAATGTGGAAATTTCAAACATTCGAGTACCCTTATAATGAAAGCCAACGAGATGCACTCTTTCTCAAATTTATTTGATAAAGTACTCTACATGTTTCGGATAGATCTATTGTCCATCATCAGGAATATCTCAACACTGTATGCGCGAAATAGTTATTTGTCATGCTAGTTCTGTTGGAGTCTGTTAGCGTGGACAGGATGTCTATCCTAACCACGCTAACAGAACAAGCATGACATATAACTATTGCGTGTAAACAGTGTTGAGATACTCCTGATGATGGACAGTGGACTTGTCCGAAACATGTAGAGTACTTTATCAAATAAATATGGGAAAGAGTGCATCTCGTTGGCTGTCATTATAAGAATACATCATGATGCACGGTCCTCTGAATGTCAAATTTGAGTACCATCATCACATTACTATCACAGGACATTACACATCTTCAGGTTGCTCTGAAGGTGGTAAGAGTGAATTTCTCCGAAATATCGGTAACTAGATATTAAAATGTATGTCGCAACTCGGCAGACAGTAATCTTGAGACAAAATGTCAGCCTGACACACTTTCTTTCTTTCTCTGTTGCTGTGTAATTAAAATATCTTCATAAATGTTTTTGTATTGCTATTTTAGTAGAGAAATTACTTTAAAACCCTATCGAATTCATTTCTAATTACACAATATCCCCCCCCGCGCATTCCTTGAGAGTGTGGAACAATTATACGAATAAACAGGGAAATGGTTCAAGTAAAAAAGGTGTGGCCCAGAGGATGGGTAGAGGTATAGCTCTACTCTTCCATGACCGCGACACTAGAAGGCGGTGAGTGGTCAGCAGCACACCCCGGCCACACTTTACGCCCGGGAAAGAACCGGTACCCATTTTACAGGGGGCTGGGTGGGCCCCAGGGCCGGTCTGGACGGGCGGAAATTCTCGTCCCCACGGGGATTCGATCCCGGACCTTCCAGGTACCCGGCCGAAATGGTTCTAGTAATACTGTCAAATTCACCTCAGACCCCTTGTAATTCTACACAAATTCAGCTCTGCATCCCCCCCCCTTTCTTTTCCAATGCCACTATATGTCCTTGTGGACTTCGTGGTCCTCCCCCCTGGGCATGGCAGGAGTGTAACCGACTTCTGAGGTTGGGACGCCCATGAGGCTCACTTACATTGTCCCGATGATGTGAGTGGTGATACAGGAGGATGTAGTGCCAGGAGGGTCCTTAAATATAAATTCTACTAACCTACCCAGACCATGGTCACCGCGGGAATCCTCCCCTTCAGGGAAAATTCCCACTGTACAGCCGGGAATCGAAACCAAGACCTCATGATTAGTAGTCAGAGACTCTGGCCACTAGACCACGAGGCTGGTCTCCCTTGAATCTATGTATCGGTTAAGTCAACCAATCTCTGCGAGTTTTGATGAATTATACTCCATAAAACCACAGCATTTACTGTTATAGTAGTTTCACTGTGAAAGTGTCGAACGCCAAGTGTCTGAGAGGACAGGGCTGGTAACGCGTTACACAGTCTTAACAGCAATCATGGCTTATGACTTGTAAACACATTATGTAAATCGTATACAACGCAGCGCACAAAAACACTGAACACACCTTCTATGTAAGAGGTGGACCGTTATTTCGAACGCGCCTTTAAGCCAGGAAACAAACATTTCAAAAGAAAAGAAAGTTGTAGTTATTGACGTTAGATTTTTTCTGCTTCGTACTCGGGAGCATACCCAATGTGTGTGTGTTGGGGGGGGGGGGTGTGTGTGTGAATGTGGGTGTGTAAGTACGTAGTGTACAGAATTTGTGAAAACTGCGTATTTGGTGTGTAGATTTAAATGCCATAACCTTCCTGAAAAAAAACTGGAAATTATAACAAATTTAACACTTTACAGACGAAGCGCAGTCTGCTTTAGTTAAAGACCCATTTCGTACCGCGCTGTAAACACTTTTCATCTCGGTTATAAAAACCAGTCCGTTTATGCTGTAAGTGGCACAAGTCGCTGTTTGTTCTCGGATAAATACAAAACACATAAATACAGTGCGGGCAGAGCGTACAGTTGTTGAATGTTAAACCTGTTGGTACTTCGCGTAAACAGTAGGCTTTAAAAGGTTAAAATTTTGGTATTTCTGATACATGCTTCATGATTAAATTATTCATGCAAGACACCAATAAGAGACACATGAGATTATATTCTTAAGTTTTTGATACTCATTTCCGCCATTTCATGAAACACAGTACTGTTTGTTCTGAGATCCACATCAGACACATAAATAAAGTGTGTAAGCAGAACGTGGAATTTTTATTGTTAAAGCTGGTGGTATGTGTAATGACCACGGGGCTTTAGAGGGCTAGGGATATTCACTTGAATTGTACTGCTCACCCAATATTGTGCGGGTGACAAAATCGAGAAGAATGGCATGTGGCGCGTATGGGTGAAGAGAGGGGGTGTATAGGGTCTTGGTGGGAAAACCGAAGGGAAGGAGACCACTGGGGAGACCTAGACGTAGATAGGTGGATAATATTAGGATGGATCTCTAGGAGGTGGGATGTGGGTATATGGACTGGATTGGGCTGGCCCAGGATAGAGACAGGCGGCGGACGCTTGTGAGTGCGGTAATGAACCTTCGGGTTCCGTGAAATGCG
>Ga0123352_10005634_pt1 | contig 18925 bp, 12 predicted proteins | sample TergutLab28metaG_FD_89700 | JGI IMG/M metagenome (GOLD analysis project Ga0123352, IMG submission 89700) | Labiotermes labralis P1 segment gut microbial communities from Petit-Saut dam, French Guiana - Lab288 P1 | ecosystem: Host-associated > Arthropoda: Insects > Digestive system > Gut ... | reverse complement strand
GTAGGAACGTCCCTCGCAATGACGTAGCGTGTTGGTGTTGGTCAACCCTTGCCAAGATGAACCGTCATTGCGAGGGCTACTAAATACCTAAGCCAATGCACATCAAGCCCGAAGCAATCCAGTAAAGGGATGGCTAGCATACATAATGACGGCATCAAAAAAAGACGGCTATCAAGCCGTCTTTTCACACTATAATCTCAAAAATCACTGCACTCGCTCAAAGCGTTGTCCTATTGTTTCATACGCAATTACTCTGCCATTCTCATCACGCTCTACATTATCAATAAGCATAAGCCAATTGTCATTACCAATCTGTAATGCGCTTGTAAGATTAAGCAAATTAAGCGTTTGGGTTTGGCTAAATGCAAAACCAAATTCGTCTATGCCATAACTAACCACAGCTATGTTTTGTCTGTTATCGCCTTCATTTACAGGCATAAATGTGCCAACCCACGCTTCAAATTCTTCATTTGCATAAAACAATTCAGCAGGCATACCAAGCGCAGTAAGATGGAAGTTAAAATGCCCTGTGCGTGCCAGCACAATGACGCCTTCCACAACCTCAAACCACATTCTACCTAACACATCAGACTGAAAACTTCCGTCAGAAAGCGGCACAATCGGCGTTACACCTATTTCAAACATTGCCGGCAAGACCAATTGCAAATTGCCGTTTTCGTCAAGCTCTATAATGGTATATAGATTACCCGCAAGAAAAACGCCTGTATACGCCGCCAATTCTTCCGAAGGCACTTCAATTGGTGTTGCGGTAAAATCTGACGCAATAGGCAAATGTGGTAATTCGCCTGTTTTTTCAAAAACCGCTCTTGCCAAAATACCAGATGCCGCCGCTTGTGCTATAAAAATACCTGTTGCAGAGTTTGTAGTAACAAAAACGCCAATGCCGCTATCAACATCAAAAGACATTTCAGAATGAAACTCTATCAAATTACCGCCGTGACCAAAAAACTGAAAGCCGTTATCCATACTTGTTTGGTTCATAAGCCCAAGCCCATAACGCATACCGCCCATACTAGCCGAAAAATCAAAATCGTGTACTTGGTGCATTTGTGCAATATAATCCGCACCCAACACATCGCCGCCGCCGCTTAAAAAGATATGCATAAAATTAGCCATATCATAAGTGCTGGCAAACATACCACCCGTTGGCAAACCGTTAAAAACCGAAATTTCATCAGGTGTAAATGAATTTGTATATGCATTTGCAAGATATGGTGCAATATAATCAGCAGTAACTATAAAACCAGAATTGTTCATACCCGCTGGCGCAAACACATTTTCAGCCATATAATTTGCAAAACCATAGAAAATATCATCCGCACCAGTTACAGACGCAACCAATACACCAAGCAAATTAAACCCATTATTGTTATAGCTAAACAACATATCTTCTGGACTAATCATAGAATAATTTGCAAGATTAGCCAAAAAGTTGTTCATATAATCTGGATTTTGAGTTAATGAAATTTCGCCATAGCCCATAAGCGCAGGCATAATGCCTGATGTATGGGTCAAAAGCATACGTACCGTGATGTTTCTATAGTCCCCACCAAGCAAAGGCGATGGGGCTATGTAAAAATCGGGCAAATATTCCACAACAGGCGTGTCAAGGTCAATAATACCTTGCTCTACCAATTGCATTACCGCAATGGCTGTAAAGGTTTTAGATATAGAAGCCAAAGCAAACACGGTGTTTTCATTAACGTACAAATTGTTTTGTGTGTCAGCAAAACCAAAACCACGTGTCCAAGTAAAGCCTGTTTCGGCATCTACAATAGCAATGCCCATACCCGTAACACTCATTAATTCCATTAATTGATACGCCGTTGCTACGGTGTCCATAATAGTGTTTGTAAATTCACCAGATGGATGTGCAAAAAGATGCATAACATCAAATAACGAAATATAAGTACGCTCACCTAAATGAGCAACTGGGAAGTTTAGCTCCATAGCTTCGCCATTAAGCAAAGCCTCGTTGCTTCCCGCCGTAAATACAAAATTAGCTCCTTCCATTTCGACAGTGATACTATTGTCATCTTCACCCCACAATACTTGTGCGTTGTGAGATTCAAACACCATACGCAATGGCAAATAGGCAGGGTCTACCTCCGATTCGCCAAAGACTACCGATGGTAATACCAAGACCATCATCAATGCGGCAAGTATCCCTGCTGTAAATCTTTTTAAACTGTTCCTCATTTCTTTCAACCTCCGTATTAATTTATTTTGTTAGCTGATAGATTTTATCACACAACAATCCAAATTGCAAGCGAAAAAACTTATATCAATATTTAACATTTGTAATATTTTCTGTAATATTTCTGACATAACTGTCTTAATTGTTCACACTTTTGTAACAATAGTTAATACTTTCTTAATGGTATTTAACATTTTACTATGGTATACTTGAAAAAACTTTGCCGTACTTTTGCGGCAAATACAAGGGAGGAATTAAATGAAGAAGCCCAATATCTTCTTTAAGTCTGTTTTACGTCAACCCGCCCGCACAATACTGCTTGCGGCTTTAATGGCTGTGGCAGCATTTGCCTTTGTGGCACGTGTTACAGAATTTGCGATTGTAAACGACGAAATTAACCGCATAGAAGACTATCACAATGCCATTGTAATGCTATCTGCCATTACACCGCAAGATATTACAAACGACCAAGACGTAACAGATGCTATGCAAATTATAGTAGACAGCCCGCTTGTGGCATACGACGACCCACGTGTTTTTGTGCAGGGTATAATGCACGGTGTTACTAATGTTACATCAAATTTTGGCGGTCTTGGTTCGTCTTATTTCGTGCCTTCGTATGAAGGTGCCGATATTGTTACAATGGATAATTATTTCCTTGGCACGGCACGTATGGCACCTCGTTTAATTTCAGGTATGAACCGTATTCAAGTAGAGGTAAATGTAGACCAATTGATAGTGGGTTGCCCTCAAACCATTCGTGATATCGAAGCAACCTTTATAAGTGCCAGCGGTCAAGAAGCCGTGCTAAACACACGTCTTTGGCTATGGTTAGCCATAACACCCGAAGAAGCAGTGCTTTTCGCAGCAGGCGAATGGAATCCTTTTGAAGGGGTGCGCCACGGAGAGCAATATTTGTTTAGGGTACAACCCGCATTAAATGTTGGCGGTATGGGCTCGCAAAGAGATTTCTTTATTCGTCCTTTAATGGGCGGGGATGATGGTTTACGTCAAAATCCGTTTTCTATCATAGGTACCACAGCCGCAACCATTCACCCTAATTTCAGCGATAACCGTGAAGATATGATGTTCTTTGCACCAGCATCACAAGCTGATGAAATACTTGCCTTGATTGACGAAGAAGTATCATTAACACGTGATAACATATCATCTATGATGGTAATAGGCACACGCAATATGGAAACCGTGCCACGCTTTCAAAACCGCTTGTTAGGACGGCTTCAAAGCGGACGCTGGCTTACATTAGAAGATTACGAAAACGCAAACCCTGTTGCCGTTTTACCTATACAAATGGCAACCCGACGTGGTGTTGGTTTGGGCGATACCCTTACGCTAACATTGCGTGATAATCCCCGTCCAAACTGGATAGATGTTGACACCGTAAACCGCTGGAATGTCGGTATAGAAGGTTGGTGGGCACCTATGCCACAAGGTTGGTGGGCAACCACCGAACGTAGCAACAATTGGCGCAATTACCCTACATATGAAATAACAGTCGAAGTTGTTGGTTTATACTTCAACACACCATCAGGACAACAACATAACTTTTTAAGCACAGAAATGTATGTGCCGCTGTCAATTATCCCAGATGGTTTTGGTTGGGACGATTCTCCACAGCTTACAACAATGTATAGTTTTGTGTTAAATTCGCCGCGTGATACCGACTCTTTTATAGCGGCACATAGTACAGAACTTGAACAGCTAGGCTTTGGTGCAACCTTCTTACCTAACGAATTTGCAACATTTGCCGCCGCCGCCGACCCAATACGTGATTCTATTTTATTAAATATGTTAATATTTGCCTTTGTTTCGGTTCTTATTCTAGCAATGGTGGTATTTTTATACCTAAAGCAATGGAGAAAAGCCTTGGCAGTATCACGTGCATTGGGTTCGCCCGCAAATTCTGCTCTTAAAAACCTATTTACGCCCGTATTTGCTATTTGGACACCTGCTATATTGGTCGGCGCAGGTGCGGCTTGGTTTTTTGCTATTGTCCAAGCAAACAACACCCTATATGGCTTGGCGCAAGCATTAGGCGAAGAAGCAGGTGTGTTTACCCGTAGCCCGCTAGAGCTTGCGGTATTTGCGGCGGCTATGCTTTTACTTACCTTTGGCGGACTTGTTATAGCAGGGTTTAGTATTGCCAAAAAGCCCGTATTGGTACAATTGCAGGGCGGCGTGCAAAAAAAGAGCAGACCACAAAATAACCAAAAAGTAGAAAGCGGTACAGTACCTGTTAATTTTGTGGTAGGTAATATGAAAATGGATTTAAGCCCACTACCAACACAAAAATCAAGAGCAAAGGCATCGCATTTGCGCTTTGTTAAAAAGCATATATTACGCTCGCCTTTTAAATCTATTTTGACATCAATTGTGGCAATGTTTTTTGTCGTGTCGCTTGTATGGCTTAACTACACAATAGATTTTACAGAGCAAGAAATAGACCGCTTATGGAATACAACAGTTGTAAACGGGGAGGTAATAAGAAACTTAGACGACGACCAAAATATGAACGAAATGGCGACAATATATGCAAATGCACCTATAACACAAACTGTTGTAGATAGCTTTTTAGCAACAGGTTTTGTTGGTGATATGTATTTGGAAGCGTTATGGCAATTTAGCGTTATGCGAAGCCAATCATATTTTGACAACGATTTTGTTCACCCTTTAACAGGCGTAAACTTTACCACAATGACCCAAGTAATAACCGCCGTTATGAACTCGATGGATGTGTTTATGGGTATTAGCAATTTTGATGATTTTGTGCGGGAAAACAGCCGAAACACCAATGATGACGCAATGGGTATTTTAGGCGAAGACATAGAAATAACCTTCGCAAGCGGCCTAGGTGCAGATGACTTTGTATTTGGCGGCGCAGACGCTGTTGTACCCGTTATCGTTCATACAAGATTTTTAGAGCGTTTTGGTTATAATGTAGGCGATTATTTGATGGTAGACTATCCCGAAATACGCACACAAATCATAGCTAGTTATAATTATGGTCCAAACCGTTCTGTAAACCGCTTTGGTGAGCGCAATATCGTTATATTGCCGTTGGAAGCTCTGCAATATCACACAGCAGATTCTTGGTATTTTAGCGAAGATGGCTGGGGCTTAACTGCAGGTCTTACATATATGACAATGCAAATGAATATGAACACCGCCCGCAACCGTGAGCTTGAAACCCTTCCATCACAAGTAGGCACAACACTAGCCCGCAATGACTTGGGTGGTCAGATAGGCGTATTACCGCTAGAGCTTGTAATGAACGACCAACAATTGCGTGACGTTATCAGCGCAATGCAACAAAACCTAGACCTATTGCGCATTTTATACCCAATAGCCATTGGTGTTGCGGCACTGCTATCTTTTGGTCTTGCACTATTAATTATGTTGCAAAATGCAAAAAATGCCGCTATAATGAGAGTGCTTGGAAAGCCAAGAAGCACATCGCAATTGGTACTAAGCGGTGAACAAATTATTGTATGCCTTGTGGGTGTTTTAGCAGGCATCGTAACACTATTAATAATGAGCGTGTCAGTCTTTGCACTAACACCGCTATTGCTTGCCGCTATGTATTTTATAGGCTCTGGCATTGGCAGTTTTATTGGCGCAATTATAATAAGCTCTAAAACTCCACTAGAAATGTTACAAGTAAAAGAATAGGCAAAAATAACACCGGTTAAAACCGGTTAATAAAATACGGCTCAGAGCCGTTATAAGTGGCTCTGAGCCGCAAATTCTCAACCGGTTTTAACCGGTGTTACGCATATTAAACCCATCGGAGGATACCCCTATGTTAAAAATCCAAAACCTAACCTATCGCTACAAAAACACAGACCGCGACGTGCTTAAAAACCTTAACGTCGAATTTGAAACAGGCAAGTTAAACGCGATACTAGGACCATCAGGCTCTGGTAAAACAACAATGCTATCTATTATGGCAGGTCTTGACAGACCCACATCAGGCACTATATCCATAGGTGGTGATGACCTAGCTACAATGGATTTAGACCAATACCGCAGAGAGAGAATATCAATGATATTCCAAGCCTTTCATTTGTTTCCACTGCTTACTGCATTAGAGAATGTAATGTACCCTATGCAGGCAAATGGTGTAGAAAAACACGAAGCAGAAGAAAGAGCATCAAAACTATTAGATAGTGTAGGCATAACAGGAGATAAGCATAAACGCTACCCATCTAACCTATCAGGCGGCGAACAACAACGTGTTGCCATAGCAAGGGCATTATCTACAGGAGCAAGAGTAATACTAGCTGATGAACCAACAGGTAACTTAGACGTAGCTAATGGTGATGCTGTTGTAGAGATACTAAAACACCTTGCGCATAACCAAGGCTATTGCGTCATTGTTGTTACACATAACTTAGAGATAGCAGAGGTTAGCGATGTTGTTTATCGGATGAGTGATGGGGTTATTAAGGAAACGAAGTTAGGGGAGAATAAATAATGAGGAGATTACTTTTTACACTTATCGTGCTTTTTGCAACAACAATGCTTTTAACAGCTTGTATTTATGACGAAAACCCTGTGGATTTTACCCTTCCTGCACTAGATTCTAACGAAGGCATAGCAATAGCCACAAGCCTTTTTGAACAAGTGCAAACCATTTGGGATGAAGATAACGGAGAGTTTTGGGGTGAAAGACTAGACTCCCCGTTAATGTTTGCCGACGCTATAACCCGTGTAGCCATCACAAATATGTCCGACCCAGAAGGGCTTTTCTTTCATCCACACGGCGATGTTTATATGGGAATACTACCCGATAATATTTTTATAAGCAATACAGCCTCAAACTTCGCAGGAACAATATGGGGAATGATGCAATGGCACGATGTCCATTTAATAGACGAATGGCACGAAAGCCAAATTGTACGCCTATTGGTACACGAAGGATTTCACGCACGTCAATACGATTTTATAAAAGGCGAATGGATGGTAAACCAGCGCCTTCCGCATATGTTTTATGCAGATGCCCGCACCAGTGTCGCATTAGAAATGACGGCACTTTTGGCGGCTTTGCGCTCTGAAGGCGACGAAAGATTACAGCACATTACAAACGCTCTGTCTTTACGTGCAAGTCGCAGGTATAACGACCCAGATGCCGCCCGCAATGAAAATGGTCAAGAAATGTTGGAAGGTATGGCATGGTTTACCGAACACACATTGGTTGCGCCAAACCTAAACGAAACTTTAGAAATGATAGAGGATTGGCTAGATTTTGCCATAGACACCGCAGGTTTTAATATGTTCGGCTATTTTAGTGGTACTTTATATGGATTTTTGTTAGACGATACAGGTGCAATTTGGAACAGAGAACTAATTTGGAACACAGATTTGGGAGAATTTTTGCAAAACGCTATGAACATAACCGAACTAATACCCTTTGAACAATTAGAACTGGAACAATATGACTATACCCGCATTTCTGCAATATCCACAGCTTGGGTTATCTCTTATAATGAAATGGTGCAACGTGCATATGAAGCCGTAACAAATCCATCCCAAAGATTTATTTTAGAAGGAGATTTTTATTTCTCCGATTGGGTTGATGCAGAAACCTTCTTTATAGGCGAACACGATGAAATACTTGTTACCGCAGGCTATTTTACAATAACAGGCACAAATTATATTATAGATTTTAATGATGGTCATATGTCGTTTTTGTGGATGCCAATAAGAGGTATGTATGTCGGCAATGCCCATAACATAACCGTTTCCGCCAGCGGCACACAAGCCACATCACCAACGTGGACATTAACAGTAACGGACAATAATTACCACATAGTGCAGTCAGATGACGGTCTAATAAGCGTAGAGCAACGCTAATCGCAAAACTAACTCGTAGGGGCAACTTCGCTGTTCGTCATACATTATGAGGAGGAATTAAAATGAAAAGGTCAATTTACACACTTTCTCTTATTTTTATCATCATAATCCTTTTAACTGCTTGCGGTAGTAGAAATGAGGAAACATCCAACCCAACCGACACGCCATATATAGCGGAAACCACAACCGAACAACCAACAGAAACCGCAGAGCCGCAAGAAGATAACACATCACGTGATATGCCATCACATCTTCAAAACTTGATTTATGGAATAACATATCAGCCAAACAGTATGCCACAACCCGAAGGTGATTTTGCCGTATCTTTGCAAACCAACCGCATTGCGGCAGGCGAAAATACCTTTGCCATAATAAATGATAGCGGTGAATTGTATATTTTTACAATCGGCGAGCCAATACCACGCCAAATTAAAGAAAATGTCGCCGCGGTGCATATTGGTCTTTTTGCGGCTGTTGACGCTTTGGGTAGCACAATTAGCTATGACGATATTTATGCGATAACTGACAACGGCATTTTATGGCATTTTTCAACAAACGAGGACAGCTGGGAACAAATTGCCGAAAGTGTAGCTCATTTTAACTATGGACACGAATTGTCTATTGTATTGCAAGACGGTACAACAATGTTTTTAAACACATACGAATATGCCGAGGAATTTGTAAATTTTTCTACAACCGACCCTGCTATGTTTGACCGCAGAACAATGCCCGCAAATTCTATCATTAATATCAACCGTTATCACGTCATAATAGGTAGTGCGCAAAGCACCGCATCAAGCCTATTATTAAGAGATAGAACTGTATCCGTTTTCCCAAATCACGCTCATCCTGCATCTTCTTCTGCTCGCCACAATTTCGCAATAACCTACAACAACCAGCTTTGGGGTTGGGGGCATAATGCAAATGGTACAATGGGCGACCCTAACGGCAGTCCCAATCTCTCTCCAATCCATATTATGGATGACGTAGCAAAGGTTGTATCAAGCGATTTGCACCAAATGGCATTAACCACAGACGGCAGACTATATACTTGGGGCTTATCACCAGATGGTCAAGCAGGGCGCGGCAACAGAAACCGCATTATAACCCCTGATTTTTTAATGGATAATGTAATTTATATCGCAACAGGTTTGCACCATTCTTATGCCATTACAAGCGATAATGCTCTTTGGCATTGGGGCGAAAGACAGCGTACACCTGTTCAGCTAATGAGCAATGTAGTAGAAGTTTCCACAGCTAGAGATTTTACATTAATCCGCACCACAAATGGCGAGGTGTCGTTACTAGATTTCACAGGTGCAGACCTAACAACAACCAGCATTACATTGCCATAGTTATAGGGGCAAATTTTGATAGGAGGACAGCAAAATGAAACGATTATTTTTACCATTTTTTACACTTTTGGCAATTATAATTTTTGCCGCCTGCGGCGATAGAGCTACCGAAGAAATTATTCACCAAACAGAGCCGCCTTATACGGTAGAATCCACAACCACAGAGCCGCAAGAAGATGGCACAACACGTGAAATGCCCGCAAATCTTCAACAATTAATGAGCCAAAATGCAATGCCCGATGGCGAGCACATAACCCACACCAACAATATGCCGCAACCCGAAGGTGCTTTTAGCGTATCGCCACAGCATAACCGCATTTCGTCAGGTTCGTTAATTTCTGCCGCAATTTCGCCTGATGGCGGGTTGTACGTATGGGGTGATTTTCCTAGCATTTTCACTTTAGGGCATTACAGAGTAAACTCATTTGTATTTGCAGGAGTATTACAAGAAGCAGTAAATGATATTTATCTATCGTCAAACGATACGTGGGACTGGCTACATATTGCAGAATATGGCGAAGAATTTACTTTAAATATGGCAGAGGTTAACGCTGCTTGGGCGGGATATTCCGACGCAATGGCTAATTACGGTTACAGGCTTGCACCACGACGTATAATGGATGGTGTTGTTAGTGTGCAAGTAGACGCTATGAATAATGTACACGCTATACTCGAAAATGGTGATGTGTGGAATATGTTGCGTGATGATGTAACAGCGCAAAACATCGTAGCACTAGGACAAGGTTGGGATGCGCCCATTATCCGTCAAGATGGCTCGGTAGAATTTTTAAGCTGGTTTTTAGATGGAGATTATAGTTCATATAGCATAATTCAAGCTATAGAAGGGCAACAAATGGGCGGCGTTCAGCAAGGTTCTGCAAGACTAATTTTTCATCACAATAATATAGGTATGGTGCAAGCTATAGCCCACGGCGCATTTACTTATTTTGCAATAACACACAACAACGAGCTTTGGGGTTGGGGATGGAACGAACAAAACATCCTTAACACATCGGGCGGCTCTACACAGTTCACACCTGTCCATATAATGGATAATGTTGCGCAGGTATCTGTCGGCAACAACCACGCTTTGGTGGTAACACCAAATGGCAGGCTGTATACCTTCGGTGTTGGCAATAGCGGTCAGCTAGGACAAGGTAATCGCTTCCGCAGTCCACGGGCAAGTTTTGTTATGGATAATGTAGCACAAATATCCGCTGGCGGCGAACATTCTATGGTAATAACAAATGATGGTGTGCTATGGGCTTTTGGTGAAAATTTACACGGACAGCTAGGCAATGGCACAAATCAAAACAGCTACACACCTGTACAAATAATGACAAATGTCGCCAGTGTTTCGGCAGGTGACAGCCACACAATAGCAACAACCAACAACGGCGCAATATGGGTTTGGGGAAATAACCTAAGCGGTCAGTTAGGCAATGGCGAAACAGGCATAATAACAACCCCAACCCGCATTACATTACAATAATGTTGCACGTGGAACATTATTGTAGCTTTAGCTTCTGTTGTAGCACCAAAAAACCTTCAGTATGATTGACAAAAAAGTCTAAATCTAGCATTTCGTAAACAAACCCCATTGGATAAAAGGCATTGCCGCCAATGTGGGTTTGTTTTTTTGCCCATTCTTCGGCATTATATTCATCAAACCGTGCAACAACTTGCCACGGAATAAAGAAGTCAAAACCCTGCATAACAGCTTGATATGGTGTTTGTATGACTATGCTCTTCGGTTGCAAGTCTTCATACACTATCAAATTTATATAATGTGGAATTGAAACAGCATTGCGGTAAGCATCTGCTAAAACCTGCGTACCATTTATGCTATAAATACCGCCACGCCCATCCAAATCACTATAGTTGCGATAAATAACCGCCTTAATACGTGGATAATTTTGCGCAATGCCATCATAAATTTGTGCAAGTTTTTCTGCCGCCCGTACAGGAAAATGGCGGTTGCTGGCAGACGAATAATGCGAAACCGCCAGCCCCAGCATTATTGGATGTGTGCTATTAAATTCAAAATAAAATGCATCCAAAACCCCGAAAAAGTCTGAAAAATTGCCTGTTTCATCAATATCATTATAGACGGTTAATTTCACCCAATCCACATAATCATCACCGGGGTAAAAATGGCGTGCGACGCCTGCTCTAGTGGTATCAACGCCCCAAACCAGCACTATATTAGGCGCAATATCGGTAAAAATACGGTTTGCGTCCCTAAAAAACTGCACATATTCTGTTGGGATAAAGCTATGCCCTTGCATTGCCGGAAAAAGCTGTACAAATAGCGGTATATTAAGGTTTGCGGCAGATTGTGCAAAATCTGCAATTAATTCTAAATTAAAAATTTCTTCGTCGTCGGGTGGTAATAGGGTTATTAATGGAATAGAAAAATTGGCAATATTTTGCAAAATCCAGCGCAAAGGATAGTCTTCACCCAACCGTAAAGTGTATTCAAATATACCGTGTTTGACACCTAAGTATCTATCAAAGTCACCCATAGATGACGTGCGAATATCACGCTCGATATACGCCCCTAAAATGGTTCCTTGCTCGGGTTCAAATCTAGCAGGTTTGTAATCTGCAATTTCAAGTCGCAAGTCCAAATATATTATTTCGTCTTGTCTGCTGTCCACAGCAATTACTTCTTCATCCTCAAATTCTCCAATTACAACAATATCAAGCGGTTGTGTTAAATCTGCATTATGTCCACAAGCCGTAAGTAATACCAGAAAAAAAATTAGGGGTAAAAATTTGCGCATAAACGCTCCTTTCTCCCCCTAGCTATCCATATATGTATTTATTGCATCTAGGTATTTTAAATGCCCACCGCGTTGCTCTATTACGTATTTTTTTTCAAATTCTTCATATGGGATGGATTTACGACCGCCTTTTTGCGCCGCTTCCCAAAAGGGCTTTAAATCCTCGTAAGGAAGAAAAAAACATTCTCCTAATACAGCAAAATTGACAAGCATAAACGCAATGCCCTTTTGTGCCACAAAAGTCTGCATAAACTCCATTTGATGACGGTGTATGTTGTTTATTGGGAAGTTTTTAAGGCGGGTTTCTTTTGCGTCAAAACATATAGGTATACCTTGCACAGCCCCAATATAGTCTACCGAGCTTTTTTTATCAAAATACGCAAGCGTTATATGGCGGGTTTCTTTATCAATAGCAACAGGTGTTATTGGTGTGGGAATTTTTTCTACGATAGCAAGCCCCTGATTGCGGTAACGTGCGTTGGTCATATTTATTATTTCTTCAAAGGTGCTACCCCTCAAGCCCCTATTCATCACATCATCCCCATTTTTATACCAAAATATACCTGCATATCTTTTGGTGGTGGTGCAATAAATTCTTGCCCATTATCCAAAACCATTTTATATGCGTGTAACAATTGGTGTTTTGCGCCGCTTCCGCCGTATTTTGCATCCCCTACCAAAGGGTGTCCTATGCTTTGCAAATGCGCCCTTATTTGATGGCTACGCCCTGTGTGTAAATATATCTTCAATAGAGTAACATTTTTATCGGCATTAAAGTCTATTGGAGCAATCTTTGTAGCCACTTCTTTTGCTAATGTTCCACGTGGAACATTAGTTACAATCTGTGAAACATTCTTGTCCTTATCCTTAATTATATGCCCGTCCAATGTCATTTCATTCTCAATTTTACCCATTGCCACAGCCAAATAAATCTTGTCAACAAGTCTATTGCGTATCATTTCGGACAGCCTTTGCGCTGTGGGTAGGTTTTTTGCACATAAAACAAGACCGCTTGTATTTCTATCTAAGCGATTGATTGCTATGGGACGGACACTGCCGTCAAACAGTCTTGTTATTAAGGAATCCCCGCCCGCTTCATTCGGCTGAGTTAATAAATTGACTGGTTTGTTTAACACTATAATATCGTCATCTTCATAAACGACATCAACATTACCCTTTGGAAAGGTTGTTTGCTCTACAGCGAATTTAGCAAGAGTTTCATCTGATAGATATATGCGCACAATATCGCCAATCGCAAGCATTTGAGCTCCATCAGCCTTCACACCGTTTACCGTGATATTTTTCTTGCGCAACATCTTATGCACAAAGGATTTTGGCGGTTTTTGCAAATAGCGCAGGCAAAACTTATCCAACCGTTGATTTGCTTCGTTTTTGGTTATTGTTACCTCTCTCATCAATTGCCACCACTGTTTAGCCAGTGCAAATATGCGTTGATGAAACCATCAATGCTGCCATCCATCACTGCGCCAATATTGCCCGCTTCAACATTGGTTCTATGGTCTTTTACAAGATTATAGGGGTGGAAGGTATAGGTACGAATTTGCGCACCAAAACCAATGTCCTTCACCTCGCCACGTAGCTCTGCAATTTTTTTACTTTGCTCTGCAATTTTTATTTCTAGTAAACGTGAACGCAACATCTTCATAGCTACATCCTTGTTTTTATGCTGGCTACGCTCGTTTTGGCAAGCAACCACAATACCCGTTGGGTTATGGGTTATACGTATTGCGCTGTCGGTTTTGTTTACGTGCTGGCCACCTGCTCCGCTTGCACGGTATGTGTCAATGCGCAAATCATCGGGGTTTATTTCGACCTCGTTATCATCTTCTACTTCTGGCAAAACAGAGCAAGATGCGAATGATGTATGCCGTTTGCCTGCTGTGTCAAAAGGCGATAGGCGAATAAGACGGTGAACACCCGCCTCGCTTTTTAAATAGCCATAAGCCGCCTCGCCTGTAATTTCTAGCGTTACGGATTTTGTTCCGGCTTCATCACCATCAAGATAGTCTAAAATAGCTGTTTTGTAGCCTTTTATGTCTGCCCATCTTGTGTACATACGCAAAAGCATCGCCACCCAATCGCAGGCTTCTGTGCCGCCTGCACCTGCGTGTAATGAAAGTATTGCGTTGTTTTGGTCATATTCGCCTCCGAGGAGTATAGATGTAGAGAAGTTCTCAAAATCCCGTTCAAAATCATCAGCGGCTTTTTTTATATCAGGCAAAAGCTCGTCTGTGCCGTCTTCTTTTGCCAATTGTATTAAAAGCAAAACCTCTTCGTGGTCTTCTTCCAGCTTACGAAAGGCTTCTGCTTTTGTATTTAATATTTTGGCTTCTTTTAGGATTTTTTGGGCTTCTATGCCGTCGTCCCAAAAGCCTTCTTGATAGCTTTTTTCGGTTAATTCTTTTGCACGTTCTTCAAGTTTTGCAACGTCAAAGAGAGTTCCCCATTTCGTTTAATTTTGCCGCATAAGTAGCAATTGCCGCTTTAATTTGTTCCAGCATTTTATCTTCTTCCTCTCGCCCTTAAGTAGACACAGATTTAGTCCGAACCGATTTGTTTGGCGTGGTAGGCGGCAGACGCTTTTGCCCTGGTTTTGGGCAAAAGCAGTCGAGAGCCGTGCGCCAAAACAAATCGTGTGAGGACTTAATCTGTGCCTACTCAAATGGTTTTTTTAAAGTTATTGTCTTTGTATGGGCTGTTTGCATCTTTAAGCAAATATTTAACCTCAACGCTGATATTTTTATAGCTTCCAAAACCTAAATCCCGCCCTAAGTGGTGTTACGGCATTTTCTGCTTCAAATTTCTTTACTTCCTCGGTGTTTAAAAATTCTTGAAAAAAATTCTTGAACATAGTTCTATTTTAATCTCCCTAATATATTAAAATTTCTCAACTGGTGTTATTTACCCATACAACACACTTTATATTTTTTACCGCTACCGCAAGGGCATTGGTCATTGCGTCCTATTTTGTCCTCGCTACGCTTTGTGGGAGTTTTTGCGGATGTATTGTCTTTGTTGGTAAACATTGTTTTGTTGATGGATACACGGCGTATTGGCTGGTTAATAAGACGTGCGTTAAACATACCACGTATGGTGTCGTTTTGGATGTTACGCCCCAACTCGTCAAACATATCGTAGGATAGAAAGCGGTATTCTGTAAGCGGGTCACGTTGCCCAAAGGACTGTAGCCCAACACCTTGGCGCATTTGGTCCATATCGTCAATATGGTTCATCCATTTTTGGTCTACAACAGAAAGCATTATGCGGCGTTCTATCTCGCGCATATCAATATGTTCTTCTAGCTTGTTGATGTTGTGGTCGTTTTCACGCTTGTCATACAGTTCTTTTGCATCCTTTAAAATCTGGGTTTTTAGTGCGTCTTTATCTTCTGTTGCTACGTAGGTTTTGCCGATGCGCAATATTTCTTCTAGGTTTTTATTTAACGCCGCCATTTCCAGCGTGTTTGTTTCTGCGTCAACGTGGTCGTCTACTGTGCGGTTGATAACCTCTTTAAGCATATTCATTATATGGTCTTTTAGACTTTCGCCGCTTAATATTTTGCGGCGTTCGCCGTATATAATTTCACGTTGTTCGTTCATAATGCGGTCGTAGTCCAAAAGATGTTTACGGGCGGAGAAATGATTACCTTCTACTTTCTTTTGGGCGTTTTCTATAACCTTTGATAGGGCTTTGCTGTCGATTGCTTCATCATCGGGCATACGTAGCGTTGTCATTATTGCCTTCATACGCTCGCCGCCGAAAAGGCGCATAAGGTCATCTTCTGCACTGATGTAAAAGCGGCTTTCACCAGGGTCGCCTTGGCGACCGGCACGCCCTCGTAGCTGGTTGTCTATACGTCTGCTTTCGTGGCGTTCTGTGCCTATAATTTTTAACCCGCCAAGTTCTACAACACCTTCACCTAGCTTGATGTCTGTACCACGACCAGCCATATTTGTTGCTATTGTTATTGCACCCTTTTGTCCAGCATCTGCTACAATTTCTGCTTCTTTGTCGTGATATTTGGCGTTTAGTACATTATGTTTTACGCCTGCTTTGCGCAATAGGGTACTTATAAATTCAGACTTTTCGATACTTACTGTACCAACAAGCGCAGGTTGCCCTTTTTTATAACATTCTATAATATCGTTTAAAATGGCTTGATATTTGCCTTGTGCGGTTTTATATACCAAATCGGGATAGTCTTGACGGGCAACGGGCATATTTGTGGGTACTGCCACAACGTCCATTTGGTAAATGTCCCTAAACTCGCCTTCTTCTGTTAGGGCTGTGCCTGTCATACCGCATTTTTTTGTGTATTTGTTGAAAAAGTTTTGAAAAGTGATTGTAGCCAGGGTTTTACTTTCTTTTTGCACTTTTACATTTTCTTTTGCTTCGATAGCTTGATGAAGCCCGTCAGAATAACGTCGACCCGCCATCATACGACCTGTAAATTCGTCAACAATAACAATTTCGCCATCAACCACAACATATTGTTGTTCAAGATGAAAATTGTTCATTGCTTTTAGGGCGTTGTTGATGTGGTGCTGAATTTCGAGATTATCGGGGTCTGAAAGGTTTTCTATACCAAAAAACCTTTCAGCTTTTGCAGTACCTTCGGCAGTTAAGGATGTTGTTTTTTGCTTTTCGTCAACAACAAAATCGCCGATTTCTTGCAGTTCTTGCTTTTGTAATGGGTTTAAAGCGGCATCTTCGTTAAGCACTTCACCTTTTATGAGCGTGCGTACAAAGCGGTTTGCAACTTTGTAAAGGTCTGTAGATTTATCAGAAGCACCGCTTATAATAAGCGGTGTTCTTGCCTCGTCTATTAAAATACTGTCTATCTCGTCAATAATAGCAAAATTTAGCCCACGTTGCACCATATTATGTTCATAAACCACCATATTATCACGCAGATAATCAAAGCCTAATTCGTTATTTGTTGCATAGGTTATATCACAAGCGTAGGCTTCGCGGCGTTCGTCTGGTGTCATAGCTTGGAAGATGCACCCAACCGTAAGCCCTAAAAAACGGTGTATTTCACCCATCCATTCGCTATCACGTTTCGCTAGATATTCGTTTACCGTAACAACGTGTACACCTTTGCCTGATAATGCATTAAGATATGCCGGCAAGGTTGATGTAAGTGTTTTTCCCTCACCCGTGCGCATTTCTGCAATGCGTCCTTGGTGTTTAATAATACCACCTATAAGCTGTACTGGATAATGCTCTTGGTTTAATGTACGCACGGCGGCTTCACGTACAACCGCATACGCTTCTGCCAAAATGTCGTCTAGCGTTTCGCCTTTGGATAGTCTTTGTTTAAATTCTTCGGTTTTTGTACGTAGCCCATCGTCACTTAACGCCTTCATAGTAGGACGCAAGCCCTCTATTTTTCCTACCAAAGGCTGTAATCTAGCCACTTCTTTTTCGCTGTACGATTTAAAAACTTTATTTAATATTCCCATTCTACACCTCTTTATATAATATGCTTGTACCATACTACCATATTTTGCCCGCACAAGCAATAGTTATTATAATAAATATAGGTTGGAGGTTTTGTGTTTGTCGGACACGCAATTAAAGGCGAGCAATACTCGCCTTTAAGGTTTGACAAAGGGTGTTGGTTTTTGTTTTAATTGAAGTTTAAAGCTGGCACGTCGGCGGTAAATTCGCTTCCGTCAACATATTGACCTGTGAAAATATAGGTTGGTTGCAGTATGCTGTTTTCAAAGATATATATTAGTTCGTAGTTGTTTATACGTATTTTTCCAATATGGTTACGGGGTAGCAGTGATATTGCTGTGTGCGGCGTTATTAAATCTGCCCTTAAAATTTCTTCATATTCAAAATAAAAATGCTCGGCGGATGTTATGTTTCCGTAGTTGTCCATAATAATAATAGTTGGGAAGGCTTTGTTTGGTATTTTGCCTAGGTTTTCGATAAAGGTAACTATAATACCGTCTTCTATTCTATCTACAGTGCTTTCAAATGGGTTTTTAAGAAATAGGTGTTCGTTTACAAAATCTTTTGCTATACGGCTTGCTTCTATTACATCTATTAGGTTTGTTTGGGTTTTGTTTGCGGTGTCTGCTGTATATTCTACCAAGTCTAAAAATTTATAAACCTTTAGGGTTAGCCCGTCTTTTTGTGCCAAAAAATAATCTTGATTGTTGGTAATTTCTGCTTGTTCCATTTTAAAAGAAACTAAAAACCGCCATAAGTCTTGCTCTTCAGTTATCGAATATATTGGCAAATATGCCGCCGCTTGGCGTAGGTCGTTGCGGTGTAGAGGTACTGCGCTGTAGTAATAGTTGCGGTAGCTTTTATCTGTATTATTAAAATAAACCCTATTTGTTAATGATATTGGCGATACATTGCTTTGCATTAATAAAAACACCGACAAAACAAGGCACAATGCCCCGCCGATGTAGTATATATAATTGGATGGTTTGCGCATTTTTTCTCTCCTCCTTAATTAAAGTTATTTTGTACAGTATTTCTCTCCTCCTTAATTAAAGTTATTTTGTACAGTAAATGAAATTTTATGAATTAGACCTGTTCTGAAACTGCCTTACACAATTTCTTTTGGCGCAGCACTGCAGTTTTCCTACGGAAAACCGACGCTATGCGTCGCTTTCGCACAGCGAAAGTGCAAGGTCTCGAGCTTTTTG
>Ga0123352_10005630_pt1 | contig 18929 bp, 7 predicted proteins | sample TergutLab28metaG_FD_89700 | JGI IMG/M metagenome (GOLD analysis project Ga0123352, IMG submission 89700) | Labiotermes labralis P1 segment gut microbial communities from Petit-Saut dam, French Guiana - Lab288 P1 | ecosystem: Host-associated > Arthropoda: Insects > Digestive system > Gut ... | reverse complement strand
CAATTTAATGGCTCTATGTCACTCACAAGTTAGTTTGATGTTAAGTACAGATATTAACATTACAGAAACCACAAATTCCTGCCAGTTTTAATATGTATTTGGTAATCAATAAGTGTGTAACAGCTATCAAAGTTTCAAACTTCTCTGGCAATTATCTCCGTAACCGTTCAACTTTGGACATAGATGTTTTGGATTATATCGGTATACTTTAACATAAGGAACACTCTCCCGAAATCTGGCACATTCCTCCTGGGACGCCCTGTATACATATTGATGGTTAAGAATTATTTAAGTATTTATTTGGTTACAGATGTCATTTTTTACTATATCCTTACTAATTTCTTTGTGTTACTGACAAAATACAAACATCAAACGCCTATTTTGCATATCGGAAACATAAATAACTTTCGTTAGAAATTTCTTCACTTGCGGTAGTATTTTTAGAGTGACTGTGTCGTTTTATACCATCTTAAGTATTTTTCACTTCTGTGTGATATATTCCGCTTGTGCTTTAATAGAAATTAATATATCTAAAATCACCTATCCTCAGCCGCTGAACTAATGAGTGCAATATCAAGTTATCAGAGTTTATATCAGTCCACGCAGAAAACTTGGTATTTTGCTTTTAACATACCAGCTGTGGATAGTGGATTTTAGATAGCTTCATTGGGTATTCTGTCGTAAGTCTAATGGCCTGATCAAACGCTTAATTGTTCTGTTCATTATTTTTGCGTTTGGTGGTTATCCGTACTACTGCAGTCGTTGTTCAACATAGTTATAATAATAATAATAATAATTATTATTATTATTATTATTACTATTATTATTAACTGAAATTGTGTTGTCACTCGGTGGCAGTGGTTACTTTACATGTATACAAAATATGAAATTGGTTAGTGATAAATTTAAGTGGGGAGACCTACATGAGAAGCATGTAGTGGCAACTTGGAATCTTGGGAACCATCACAGCATTTGCTTACAGACACAGGGAAAACAATAAAAACCTGTGTCGAGGTGACCGGTCGCAGGACCTTCGGAATACTGACTTCTAGCCAGCAGTCCGGCATCTAGATTAGAAACAGCAATACACACATTGTACAGCAAATACACATAAGATGACAACAGTACACACAAGACAACTCAACAATACACAAAACACAACTAACAACAATACACACAAGACATCTTAAAATACAACGTGTACAAAAGGTAAACAACACCAAGGTAAGAAAGTACTGTATATATTCATGTGGTCATTCCGAATCCTAACCACTGTGTCCTGAACGAGTGGCAGTAAACCTTCGTTGGTGCTGCCATTCACTTCTATTTTCTATCAGCGGAAGACGCTGTCGCACAACAGTAACCCCGTGCCTTCAATTTTAAGAATTCATAAAGTAGTTGCGTGTTTAACGGCATAATTAATGTGACACAATTACGGTGTTAGTTGTTATATTGCATATTATTTGTGAGTAATAAGGCAATTTAAGCCGTCACTCTACTTTAATAATCACTCTTGTAACCCAGTTCATGCCGTACATTTATACATGACTAATTGCTCCCGTATTGCAATTAAGAGAAATGTGTGGTAGAGTAATCAGAGCTCTGCGAGTTCTGCCCGTGCCCGAGAAAATCACAGGTCCGAAAAAAATAACCTTAAGGAAAATATACACTTCTTGGGTTACTTGAAACCAATATTCCATTTGCGAAGAACGCGGGTGCCTTCTGCATGAGAGTCAGGAATAGACAGATATCAGTTTGTGAGACGTGTGTGCTTGGTGCGACAGTATTTAATTCTGCATGTCATTTATCCGCTTTCGAAGGCTCAATTTATGAACTCGCTAACAATAAAGTATTGTTCATGTGCTATATCGTTCGTAGAATGGAAAGAACACGTTGTGCAATCGAACTGTCGTAGCTTTCCCTCGAACTGATTAAAAGAGTCCCTTGATTATACACAATACTTTGTATGAGCTTCAGACTTATCATGTGTTTAGGTATATGTGGCCTTAAGGATAGCTACACTTAACCTTAAGTTTAAAACTATACAAACCAGTTAAACAGAGTAGGTAACAACAGGAAAAGCACTGAAAGAGGCCGTATAAAAACGAAATAAAAGGATAAAACTGGAAACAAGGAGCCAAAAATATAATAACAAACATCTGTGCAAGAAATGAAAATCGAAAAGCGGACTGTTATAAAATGAGTCTAACAGTCAAAATAGAAATTAAAATATATTAAAACAATATTACCTAATTAGATATTCTCCATATGAAAGTAGGACCGCGGTGGCACAGTGGTTAAGGTGCTGTGCTACAAATCGGAAGGTCGCTGATTCGATCCCAGCTGGTGGTCATTGGAATTTTTCATTGACATAAAATCCTTCCGATCGCACTATGGCCCTGGGGTCGACTCAGCCTCTAACAGAAATGAGTACCAGGAATATTTCCTGGGGGTTAAAGTCGGCCGGTGCGTAAGGCTGACAACCTTACCACCATCCTGTGCCGTTGGCACGAAATCTGGGAACCTTAACTTCCTGGAACCCTCTGGGCTACTCCAGGCCTGTAACGGGACTGCTTTGCATTTACCATATGAAAATAAACTCCGCCTATTAGGCACATATTGACATTGGTGTACCACTCTATAGGCCAGTGCATGGCAAAACTACGTGCAGGCTACACTAGTGGTTGTACTGATGAAAAAGTCAGACCAACTAATAATCTAATGTTACTTATCGAAACTGAGAGCCACTTTATAAGGATATATGCCAGCCACAAATGCTTAGTTTGAAGTTTTAAATTTTCAGATTGTCACTGGAATTTGAAAAGGTGTAGCTTTGACATAATTCGTCGAATTTGTATTCAAAAATCACTCTGAACTATTTGGAAAATCTTGATTTTGTTGTTTTGATTTGCAACGCCGTCACGGCTTATTTGTGGATGGTAAACTGAAAGAGATTTAGAAGTAGCCGTTTAGAGATTGTTCAGCACCACGTAGAAGTCCGCAAACTTACTCGTACATTGCCCCTTGCCTACAGTGAGTCCTAAACTATAAAACTAAATGTATTGAACATCAAATGTGTATTTATTTCTTCTCAGAATCTTTTTTTAAATGTTTCTCTTGAGTAAATACATAGCGAGTGTCACTGAAGATGGGTGCTGCAACGGAAATATGTCTTCACATGAAGTTCTTTTATTTTTGTGAAATTTTCACCAAAACTGAAATAGCTAGACAATCTTTATCATTGCACCGTGCATTTTGTAGTTTATTTAAGTAACACACCAACAAATGCACATATATATAGACTTTAATAATCTAAAATTCACATTAAAACACTTAAAACGCTCCTACAAGTTTCGATCATACGATCATCCTCAGGGAGCATACTATGCTCCTTGCTAAACTTACAGTTTAAAACACTCAGTGATTTACTTCGTTATATTAATTTGGTGCTGTGGCAGCATGCCGTGTGTTATGTGTGTGAGTCGGACGTACGCGTACGTCCGACTCACACATAACACACGGCATGCTGCCACAGCACCAAATTAATATAACGAAGTAAATCACTGAGTGTTTTAAACTGTAAGTTTAGCAAGGAGCAAAGTATGCTCACTTAGGTTGATCGTATGATCAAAAGGAGCGTTTTAAGTGTTTTAATGTAAATTTTAGATTATTAAAGTCTATATATGTGGATTTGTTGGTGTGTTACTTAAATAGCTAGACAATTTTTACAATAAATCTGCAATACTAAATTTCATGAAAAACAGTTAATTGGTAGTTGAGTTTCATGTTCTTAGTACTGCCAAGTCATTGTTGGTTTATGAAAATAAATAAAATAAAATTCAACGTCCCTCAAACACAGCTGATTAATTTAAAACCGCGGTACGTACTTTACAAGTTGACTGAATGCTTTGGGTTAATAAAACCATTTTCAAGTCTAGTCGGGTTTTAATTAAAATGTGCCTGTGTGAGTTGTCTAATTCTGAATGGTGTTTAGGTGCGGTAACTTCACGTCCTTTGCGTTACTCCATAATAAGCAAGGTACCAACAGCATAAGTTACATAAGCGTGAAGACTGTTCTATGTTAATGGGTTAATGTTAGGTACAGTAACACTAGATGCAGTTCAGTACTGCAGGTGCAGGGCTGTCAACCGTGAATAGCAAGGAGAGAATTTCCTCTGACGATAGCGACTGCATCCGATAAAAGACCACTGCGGAACGAGCACTACAGGTCCCATGGAGTAGAATGTAAGCCAATGACATGATTTTAGATTATTGCTCTGTATCTTATGTTTATTGGACCGTGCATCATTGTGATAGCTGAAGAATAAAAAACCAACTAGATGTCACTTGCTATATTTACTTTACTTCTTAGATACTCAACATGTTTCGGACATTAATATGTCCATCTTCAGGAGTTTGCGACTATGTTGTTGAACTACCACATTGGCTGCATTGTTCTTGAATTACTGTGTGTTGGAGTTAGGGTGCGGTTCGGCTGGGGTGGTATCCGGGCTACCGGCTGCCGGCAGTCCGGATACCACCCTAGCCGAACCGCACGTTAACTCCAACACACAGCAAACCAAGAACGAATGGGCCAATGTGGTAGTTCAACAACATAGTCGCAAACTCCTGAAGATGGACATATTAATGCCCGAAAAATGTTGAGTATCTAAGAAGTAAAGTAAATATAGCAAGTGACATCTAGTTGGTTTTTTATTTCAGCTATTGCTATGTAGTTATATTCTAAAGATGCCTCGGTTTAACTGTTCGGAATTAATCCATATATCGTCTTTAAATAACTTAATTACGAGATGTATTAAAGGAGAAGAGAACGATGTCTTCGTTTTTCATTAAATTGCCTTTCCTCACGACTAGAAAAGAGAAGACAATTCGGTGTTTGTATGATTCTTTATTGTTTCTCTTTATGCATGCGCATCCTTGCAAACGCGAATATTTATTTTTTTTTAATGTATAACACGTCAAACATTTAATGCAGAGAGGCAAGGCTATGCTAAATTACGTATTGTCTGTAGGAATGGCTTATTCATTATACAGCATCTTCCTGACGTTTCCCATTTTTTAGTGTTTCTGCCCCTAAGAGATCGCTCGGCGTGTGTGTGTGCTTGCGTTCGTGTGCGCGTGCGTGTGTGCATATGTTCATTTCAAGTGCTGAACCAGTTAATCGATTTTCACGAAACTTCGTGCGAACGCTACGCTCTTGGAGGCCACCTGAAAGTAGTTATTTTCGTTTTACTAGACAGTAACAACATGGCAGACGCGCGAAAGTGTGAAGCCGTAGCGAACCTAGTGTCACTCAAATTAGAGCCAGAAGTGATTTGTGACAATATGTCCTGTACTTTTGTCAAGTAGTATTTTTGTTGAGCCTACATTACCGACATAGCAGCCGTGCGGGAATTTTTAATTAGCTTTCGGTCTAACGATGTTAACTAATGAGCTAATGATTATGCATCCATCACACGTCAAGTAACAGAAAAAATGAAACGAAGTTGGGACAATACAACAGCTACATGTGGATAACAAGACAGCCTACAATTCAGTTATATTCCAATATTCTTATTCAGTTTGTCGCATCCATTAAACTAGTAAGGGTAATTAAATATCTGTGTGATCCATTTCCTGTTTAAAATTGTCTGGAAAAGGAGATACTTGACCGCCATTGCTTCTCAGATTTTCATGAGAATATGCCATTAGGAAGGTCCAACTAGACCACGAGGGGCTGAATTTGAGTGGCGCGCATCAGTTTCTGGAGGGGAAGACCCAGGAAAAGATGGAAAGAGGAAGTAGAAAGAGATCTTCAAATGCTGGGGTTGAGAAGATGGGGAGAGTTGGTGGCAGATAGGAAAAAATGGAAGGACATTTTTCGACAGGCCAAAGCCCACAGTGGGCTGTAGTGCCGATGGAGGAAGAAGAAGAACATCAGCTTCTGGTATTTGCTGATGGTATTTTACTGGGCGAAAACATGCTCAGTGTGAATAAAAACATAGATTCTGTGCTGGTGTTAATATGGAGGTTCTAGAAATAAATACTGAGAAAAACTAAGTATGTGATCATGTTTAAAGAGCAGAATGCACGGGAAAATCATGCCATAAAAATAGTTTATAAATCTTTTGAAATTTGACAAAGTTCCAATATTTGGGAACAGCTCAGATCAAAATTCCATGCTTGAAGAAATTAACAGCAGTTTAAATTCAGGGACTGCCTGCTACTGTTCGTACCCGAATTTGTCTTACGATTTCGTATCTAAGAATATAAAGGTAAAGTGATCCCGTTACAGGCCCGGTGTGGCCCAGATTGTGAGTAGAGGTATAGCTCTACTCTTCCATGACTGCGGCACTAGAAGGGGGTGAGTGGTCAGCAGCACGCCCCGGCCGCACTTTACCCCCGGGAAAGACCCGGTACCCATTGTGCAGGAGGCTGTGTGGGCCCCAGAGCCGGTCTGGACGCGCGGAAAATCGATTCGATCCCAGACCGCCCAGCCCGTAATCACTCGCTATACTGACTGAGCTACCCGGCCCACATCTAAGAACATACAGATCAAAATATACAAAACTTTCATTCTGTTTGTTCTTTTGTATGGGTGTGAACTTGGTCACTCACGTCCTGAGAAGTACGTAGTCTGAGGGTGTTCGAGAATAGGGTGCTGAGGACGATATTTGAGCCTAAGAGGGACGAGGTAACAGGGGAGTGGAGGAGACTGCATGAGGAACGTCTTGATCAGTAGAACTCACTAAATTTTGTTCAAATGATCAAATCGAGAGGAATGAGATGGGCGGGGCATGTGGCAATCCTCGAAATGCTTACAGGGTTTTGGTTGGCAAACCTGAAGAAACCATCTACTTTGAAAGCATAGGCGTAAATCGATGGTAATACTGAAATGGATGGAATGGGACACGAACAAGTGGCGGGCTGCTGCGAACATGGCTATGAACCTTCGTGTTCCTTAAAATATGTGGAATTTCTAGACTAGCTGAAGAACTGTTATCGCCTGCAGATGTTTTATGCTCAGTGGAGTTAGTTACATAACCCGATCAGTTAACTCAGCGTCTTTAAAATAACATCACAAATAAGTTGCTCTTTCTCCCGATTTTTGTATTTTCACAGTTTTGTGCGGAATCTTGCTGGAGACGGAACTTCGTAGCACGAAGACGGAGAACAGGTGCTGTACTTCAGTCCACTACTATAGCGTGTTAGCCTTAGACCCTCCGCCCCCCGCCCAGAGTCTTGGCACTTGTGTGTCTTATCTGATGAACAGAGAGTCGTATTTCATTGCAAGACTCTTGTGTGGCTGTGTATGTGTGTCTGTGTGGGAGTATTCCCTTCTTGGCCATTACGTCAATCTGCTGGAGACTTAAAAATGTGCAAGTGTGAGGAGATCAAATGCTATTTATTCTCGCGGTGTGCGTTCGTGATTTCACACTCATATACTTCTGAATAAATATCCTGGCGTGAGCTTGCTAAACGTGTTTCATAATTCACTTTGATGTGTTCAGAGATCACTGGCGTATCTGCTTGCTTCAGACCCAAAAGAGGCATGGCACAATCACCAGTCAGTTACTTTATGGTCAGTGCGAATATGAAAATTTATCATGCTTTTCGTTACAGATACATAAATTTCACTGTTATTTATGAAGTGTGTTTCACTTGTGTACATATATCACAAGGGTCAATTTACACTGGGGAAAAAAAATAAAAATTTTCATGGCATAATGGCAAAATTTTACATATTTTTTTATGCATGATACTTCCTTTGTTCCAGGAGGCCTGCGGTCACGTTTAAATTTTTTCACTTTAAATAGTTTTACGGACCTGAAGAACAAAAGCAGTTATCTTTTTAAACACAGTATCAAATTTATGTAAAATTTACATATGGCTCTTCTGTCAAACGAGCAATGTTACGTTTTGTTGAAAAATCATATTAGAATTATCATTTCAAGTGAAATGAATTGGGTTGGGCATGTGAAATGCGTAAGAGAGGCCAGAAATACCTATGTGGTGTAGGTGGTAAACTCTGAAAGAAACAGAAACCTAGATGTAGGTGGGAAGATCGAAGTGCAGTGGATCTGAAGGGCATGAAGTGTGGCCTACAACAGAAACAAGTGGTGATCTTTTGTGAACACCGGAGCGTACCTGCAAGCTTCACAAATTCCGGGGAATTCTTTATCGATTTGAGGAATCATTAGTTTCTTATGAAAGATCCCGCTGCAATCAGTTGGCTAGTTAGTTCGTTATTCAGTTCACTTTAATATCGATACTTCAAACGGACGTTGAGGATCAACGAAAGTCATCCTTTCAATATCGTTTCTAGAGTCCTATTTACCCTCTTCTTTTACATGGCATTAAGTAACCCTAATTCTTCCTGTGATAGAAATAAGCTGATCCTAAACACGTTTGTGTCAGAGAAAGAATGAACAGTTCAACTCGTATCGTTTGTCTCTGTTGTGGTAAGACTTATTCAACAGCTTAAGTCTAAATGAAGTTCCAAACATGTCAGTATGTTGTTGTCTTATAACCAGCTGTGTGTAGCTGTGTTCATTGTTACATATTATGGCGTAGGTTCCTCAAATTGTTAGTATGTTGATTTTTTAGGACAAAATGTTAACTGGCCCTACATTTTTCAGGAGTTTAACGTTATGACTTTCTGCTTCTTTCTCCACAGAATGCATTTCTGTGGAGAAAAGAGCAGAAAGTCTCAGAATAAAAAGCGATTATTTTTATAAACACAATTAACTAATCACCTGTGTGATATGTCTTTTTAGAGTTAGGATCAGAATTTTGCATATTAAGAAGATGAGTTTTAGTTTCCACAGAGCCAGGAATGAAATTACTTGCGCCATTTTTGCTCCAAGACTTTTTATTTCGCGAATACCGCTGTGTCTTCTATATGAGAAGACCCTACGTACAGATTCATTTATTTGGCGGCCAAACTCGCCCTTTGTGAGGAAGGGTCATTTTGTGCAGGAATGTCCTCGCACGATTTAAGTATGCAACTGCTCCCAAGAAAAATGTTACCAATCGGTATAGCGACCATTAATCCTTACATAATAGCTTTGTTAGTCGGTTGAAAGAACACAACAAATTATCCATTGTAATTTATTTTGCGTCACTTGTTCCGTAAATTTATTGTTTCCGCAAGTCTTGCGAATCAAATGTAGGAAGATATGAAAAAAGAAATGAAGAAACAAGAACACAGTTCGTTAAGAAAACGTTGGCTGTGAGGCATCATTTCTGACACCACAATTAAATGAAATTGCATTGCCTGTAAGACGTCACACATATGTAGCAGATTTGTATGGGGCAAAAATATGTATTTCCATTGTGTACGTATATGGCAATAAGATACATTTTTAGTTGTTTGTTATTTTTATATTCTTGATGGTCTACATTGTATACCGAGTACCAACTTGAAGGGTTTTGATACATTTAGATATGTCAACCGATATAAAATATAATGGGATATCACATAACCAGTGTATGCAGACATTAGCTACCTTTATTCTTATTCGGACGGTCTCAACTTATAAAATGAAGTTAAGAGACCAAACATCGTGTTTTTTTACGTCCATACTCAGAAATAGATATGGCTGCGTGAAGGGTTCTTCTTACTCATCACTCAAGATGTTACTTTCATCCGAACCTACTTAAAACACGAATTTGATGTGATGTCGTTAAATAAAGAAGAATTAAAAGCCATGTAAATCACTTTTGCAGCAAACTAACTGATAAACACAGTAAAACAAGTTTTATCGTATATTAATATTCAACCGACATGTTTCGGTCGTTTTTGCGTCCATCATCAGGGCGCTTACAAAGAATACTGATAAAATATAACAATCGCCCAAGCTGCGTAAGTAAAACCACTTGATGTTACAGTGAGTATCTGAAGCGCTCCATATGGTCATGAAATGTCGTTATTTTGTTGTAAACATAAAATTTACGTTGTTATTAAAAACGAATAAAATGTTGCGTTTATGTTGATTTTAGTGCCATAATTGATAGACACTCTGTTAGGGGGGTAAAGATGTGTGCCACAGGGGAGATGGCTTCAGACCGTGGGTGAATAATAATGTAAGATGAAGCATATTTTAACGATGTGCGTTTGTTGCTTTGCTGTTAAACGTAAATATTCCTTAATGCACGGATATGGATCATATAAATTCATGTAATTTACAATACGGGGGTGCTGATAAGTCCTTAGCCCGACCAGGAAGGAAACAAGCTCGGAAGCATGTCAGGGACGCGCGCGATTTCAACAACATCGAGACGCGAGCTATCATCAAGTTCTTTTTTTCCTGCAAGCAAGGCGCAGAAGCAAATTTACGACATTCTGACAGAAATATTAGCTTGTTTCCTTCCTTTTTGGGCTAAGGACTTATCAGCACCCGTGTAATAATTTTATATGCCCCTTGCCTTAATGTTCATAAAATTCAGCACTTATTTTAAAACGTATAGTGTAGGAAAGCTTTTTTGTATGATTTTTCGAATTAACAAGAATTTTTCTCTTAAAAAGCCCCAAACGATTGTTTTTTTGTAAGCATGGCGCTGTGTGTTTTATGTGAGGTAAGAGCCGAATTATAAATAGTAATTTAGATGAGCTTGGAGCTTCAGAAGGTTAAAGACAATGCTTTGGAACAAAGCTTAAATGTTCCTGCTCAACACAAGGCTGACAATGCATGAGACATCCCCCTAAATAGTTTGCATTTTGCCCGGCGTTGCAGGATGTATGGCTGCATATTCAAAGTTCTGTCTGAACAAGTACGAAGACGACGGTGAAGACATTCATTTCGGCATTTGTGGCCAAGAGAATTTATTCTTGAACTATTCAACAACATTGTTTTAACAGCGGTTGCTGTTGAAAGTCATCGATTGAGGTGGGAGAACTATCATGCATGGTAAATACATAATAATGTGGAAGGAGGGATTCTTGTGGTAATTGATGTTACTTCCCCTGCAGTAGCGTGGGACGGTAGATGCCTTACTGAGGGTTGTCAACCTTCAGACGACGAGTCGAACCCTGAACTCTGAGAGTACAAGCAAGAGAGCTAACGTCTAAGCAGCGAGGTTCGATTTGTAGTCAGAGTCTACCGTAGACCTATTACAGAAGGTCGCGTTCCAATTGGCTCCACTTCTGCTCCGTACTGTACCAGGCTCCGATGTCTCGACCTAGAGGCCGCTTTGGTTATCCTGACAATTTTTGTAGTTTTTATCAGTTACTCCAAGCAGATGTCGGTAGAGTGCCTCAAACAGTCCATGATCTTTCAAATTCATTTTTCAACAATCGTAATACTTTCGGAGCTATAAAATGAAAGTTTGTGACGACATAGTTAAATAAATGCTAAATATATAAATAACAGAAATACTTGTACTCTGTACTTCAAATTCCACGCGTAAAGTCCGGAGACTTTCCAAGTGACACTATTTGTAGTTTTATTCCATCAGCATAGATTTATAACTGCACTTTACTTCTTGATTTTAAGCTTTCGCCTTGGCCTATATGTAATATGTTTTCTGAGTTATAATATTCATACTTCATCCACCTGCCTATGAAGATGGAACCGATACAGTGTTCCGAAACGTCGTCTATTAGAACTCAGACACCGGGGAATTACCCAAAAGAAAACATATTGCACTTTACTTGTTTTTCGTTTCTCTACCATAATCTGCGACTTCACATGCGCTATTTTTTGTCTAACTCTGCGAGAAATTAAAGAATAAATAAATACACAAATAAGAGCAAGAGGAAGATGTATAGAGAAAGAGAGAGAAGACGGAAATAGGAAGGTATAAATAGACGGCGAACCCTATTTTTATGTTATTTCGAAGTATGGATTAGAGATCTGCGCGGGCCGAAATTTTAGAATTTTACGCGGCCCGACCCTACCCACGAAATTTATTATAAAACATGTTCCTGATGCCGTATCGAATACCAATTTCTTTCTGTTCCAGCCCGAATGAAACCTGACGTATTGACAGTACCAATGGCCCGAAAATCCCGTACTGTTTTACATTCGGATTGATCGGTATCACTTGAACCAGCCCCGAACCCGAGCACCATCTGTGCTACCAGGCTCGAGCCCACGCAGACTTCCAGTGTGGAGGCCTTCTGCGGGTGTCCAGTAATCGCGCCAATCTAAGAACGTCGGTTTATATTTCCGACGTGTTGAGCGTGAATATTTTGCGGGTAGCAGATCAGCAGGCGTCGTGTTAACGGCAGCAACCTGCTGATGTGCAAGAGGTCACCCCACCCATCTCCCTGGGTGGGCGTCGCAAATAACCAAAAACAATGGATCATGACTGTGCAGCCACCTGCAATGCTGGGCGTTTTCGTTTACCCATGGAGTATGTACCCGTCTATCCGCACGTACAGTATGTAGCCACTTACTGGTGCACCACAGGTGGAATAATGCTCTGGCGGGCAGAGCGGAGATAGGCAGCACAAATGGATCAACTGCTCCAGGCTAATGGCATTACAGTTGTGTCCACCCATGTTCGTGCGCCTCCCACTTGAATGCATTATTTGTTGAGTGGGGATGCATTTTAATTCTATAGCATGCAAGGGGACGTATCCGAACTTCACCTGGGGTATTGTTGGCTTCCATGTCTTAACAGAATAAGGCTTCTGTTATAGAAACTAAAAGGTTAAAAAGGGAATAATCCTCAAATTACGGAAGTAAGTTATGGTCATGTAATTAACGTAAATGAGCGTGAATATTCGAACCATTCCCTTAAAATGCACCACGGTAATTGCCATTCGCTCTAACAGCCTTGGCTACTCTACGCAGCTCATGATATAAGTGCGCTACAAAATGTCACGCTATATGCTGAGGTTTCCGTCTTAGGTTTGCGGTACAAAGAAGGAAGTTGGGTTTTGTGTACCTTCAAGTGGACTAGTTAATTTATTCATTACTCCTTGATTCTGACTTGGAACAAACTATGCTAAAATCACAAAATTCGTTAATTCTCATACGTATTACACATCTTTAATACAGACTTAATTAATGATTCTCACTACATGAGTACTAAATCTTTCTCCTATGAATATCTTGAATAAACTTAATTGGTTCAATAAGCAATAAGAAGTCACCTAGTCGCCTTGACGTCTCTCGAATGGTAGCGTGTTAAATAGGCGAACGTTCAGTTTGTTAGCACCTGTCTAGTGTCCTCAACAGAAGTTTCTGAAATCACATTTTTTTATATTTACCCCTGTGCCTTCGCATGGCAATACGTTCTTCAAATACGAAAAAGACTGTGACGAAGCTCACAATGCTCTCCGCAGTAGTTTGCAAAATGTTCTTCTGAACAGTTAGCCGACTATATGCATTAACCTTTACCCTGCTAACGTGGATAATATGGTGAGCTCTTAATAATGCCATCAGATAGCAGATGGGATTTAATTCGGCGCTTAATGTGTTAAAGTGCATTTAAATACTGCTGGTGACCAAGAAGATGTGGGACTAAAGGAAGTATGTGATACGGTAGGATTAAAATCTTACCGTATCACATACTTCCTTACAGACTAAAGTTTGGAAAGGAAGATTACCCCTATTCTTAATTAATGCCACCCGATAAAGATATATGGGATGTGGAGGTAAAGGTCCATCCGTTCTTTATCATCAACAATCAACGGTTGGAATGGTTTCAAGCCCTGGCCGCTTTATTCCAGAGGAAATAGTGTGTCCGGTCTAACCATTTGTTAGGAAGGTGAGTGAGCCCAGGGCTGGTCTGAACGCTCTGTAGAAGAGAAAATCTCTCAATCCTGTCGTGAGTCGAACCGCAGTTTCTCGATTGTGTAGGAATGCTATGAAAGTGTATTTGGGTTCTAATCGGTTACTGAGCATGTACCGCTTTCCATTTACTGTGGTAGCTGTTAAAGACAAAAAGGTCTAAAAGAAGCCAAATAAAAGAAGTGAATGCAAGAGTCACCCTGCAACAGGCCATGAAGGCCCAGAGGGGGATTAGAGGTTTAGTTCTACACTTTCTTTAACCTTGGCGCTAAATAGGGCTGGTTGGTCGACTTAACGCCCCAGTCGCTTTACCCCCGGGTGAACGTCAAATAAAATAATGTGTTATAGTATTTTTAAGTATTGTCGAAATCTAAAATAGTTGCATTCTTAGGAACAGACACGTTACGATGATCATAGTGACACAGTCTGTAATAAATACACGACAAGTAGACAAAGTGTTTGATTTTTTTTAAACATTTCGCTTGGCTAAGTTATTTAACTGCAGGGTGAACATTTTTTCTGTTTTTTATTTTAATGGATTCTTTGATATAATTCGCTGAAATTATATGCTAGAAACAATGAAAATAAAATTTGCAGGATTTCTCGATCACTTCTGTCTTATCACTATAGGATAAGGTAAATAAATCGAAACATGTGCACAACATAAACTCGTAATTGTTTATGCGGAAGAAATGCGACCATGCTATCAATTTTTAGTTCCCTTTATTATAATGTCAAACATTTAATTTAAAACGTATTTTACGGGTCAGATACATCATCAACACGCATTATGTGCACTTACTTGCATATTAGAAGTACGCAGATCTAGACTTGAATTAAATTTGAAGTTTTCACAGTGGTGTAAGTGTAGATTGTGTATTCGAGTTACAACACGAAGGAACCGAACAAAAGACAGGACCGTCCTGTCGTCAAAACGGATACCCTAAGGTGATTGTGACTACTCTGGTCAGAGTCAGTACTGAAGAATGAAATCGTAGAGCTAAATCGGACAGGCAGACAGAATGTCATTTGCAGAGTAACTGAATTTGGATTTGATCTTCGGTGTGTTGCATGATGACACATTTCGTTAACTAAACTGACACAGACTCGTCTAAAGCAGACACCTCACAGATACAAAACATGGTACAATATAGATTCTTATTCTTATAATAAAACCAACTAGATGCACTAATTTCTGAAATTTATTTTTGGAATAAAACTCTACATGTTTAGGACAGTTCCTCTGTCCATCATCAGGAGTTTTTCACTGTACACCCAGCAATGGTATATGTCATACAGGATCAGGACGGAATTGCTGTTCCGTCCTGATCCTGCTCGCAAGCTGTTAGAAAACCTCTATGACATATACCATTGCTGTGCTTACAGTAAAAACTGTTGATGATGGACAGAGGAACTGTCCGAAACATGTAGAGTTTTATTCTAAAAATAAATTTGAGAAATTAGTGCATCTAGTTAGTTTTATTATAAGAATTTATCACGATGCACGGTCACCTGAACGTCAAAAAAAATAGAGGCCTAGTGTCGAACCCGGTTTTAACGAAATCGGTTCATGCGACACCTCACCTATAGCGTCAGATATTTTGGGGTTACGACCGTAATATTACACTTCCCAAGTAGAACAACCCTCGTTTATAACGACACAAAATATTCGGTCCCTTTCATGCCATTATAACAGAGTAATTATTTCGGAAACAGTACACACTTGGACTTCTGGCCGTGAAAAAGGACATAAATGTAGAGTAGCACTTTAATTTTATAAGCTTAAAACCACGACGGTGTTCTGCACATTAAATGTTTTCCACGAACTCTTTGAGAGTTTAGGAAAATTTAAATTATTTGAAAATATTCAGTCAGCGGACAACATTTTGCCAGATGTACAGTTGACTGCAGAAAAATGTTAACCACATTTATCTAATGATGCGTGATCTGTACACATCTCCTAATTTCTCTTTACTTCGGAACGGTGCAATTAATCAACTGACAGGTGTTTAGTGCAGTGTCGTCTGTCGGATGAAACAGATCGATTTTGAGTTCTATTGAGTAAAATCTGAAATAAAAATACCGTTATTTATTTTTACTGTTTTCTGTACTAACACGATTCATTGATATTTCCTGAAAGCGCTTGAACTATATACATTGTGTAATACCTGTAAGGAGATGGCACAGTGCTCTTCACTCTTGTTGATTCAGGTATACAAAGAAGTACCATGCGTGATTTCAGGCTTCCGCAGCGCTGTAAATGAGATCTTTGCTGGGATTTTACGCAGCGTAGATGGTTAGTTATTTACCGACGTTTCGGGACAACCTGTCGGTTTCATCTGCAATATGCAAGTTTCCAAGAAATCTGTAAAAAATTACCAATCTACGATGTGTAACATCATAGAAGATCTCAAATAGGTATTACTTTAGGAGTCTTGGTATTATATGTAAACACGTAGAGGATAGAATAATTAACAAGCTTAATGCGGCGGTTAATCCGGTTCTTTATGTATACAGCTACCTAAAAACATCCGTCAAACACAACACTTATTTGTTGAAACCTAAATTAGGTGCTTCTTGCGGTTCGTATTTAAATCACCCTTAAGCTTGGTTACATAAGGAGAAAACATACAGCTGTTTTTGTAATAGTATCAAAAGTGAAGATCTCAATTCTGCCACAATTAATAACTAAAAACTAACAATTACAAATCATAACACTTTTATGCATAACTGAGTTATTTGTGATAGCTTGTCGCTTTTTAGGCGCATAAGCAAAACTGAGAAAAGCGACTGTTAGCTTTGTCATGTCTGTCCGTCCGACCATCCGTTCTTATGCATGGAACAACTCGGCTCCCACTGGGGGGGGGGGGTTGTCACGAAATTTGAAATTTTAGTATTTTTCGAAAATCTGTCGAGAAAATTTAAGTCTAATTAAAATCTCGCAAGAATAACGGATACTTTACACTAAGCCCAATATACATTTTGGTCATATCACGCTCAGGTCTTTTTGGAATGAGAAATGTTCAGACAAATTTGGTCGGGAATATCAAAACACACAATTTTGTATTCAATACCTTTTTCCGAAAACCGTGTCGTTTAGGAGATAATGTGGGGAAAATATTGTAGAACTGGAGAGACCACAGATAACAACATAAGACGGTGCATGGCCATTGAATGCTGGGTAAATATGGCTACAGATTCAAACTCAGAATATATAACATTGTGTAATAGTTTTGCTGTTCCACAACAACAGTGGTTACGCGAACGCACCTCCACGCTACATTTATATGTACGTTGCCCGTCTTGTTGTTAATAGTAACTTTGAAAGCCGAAACACGTAACTGAATTGGGTTATAATAAATAAGTTGTTGTGTTTGACGGATATTCATTGGCAGCTTAATTTTGTAACAAATGTCCATAAAAACGGTCAAGTGATTCAACATACTTATTTCAAAATCACAAAATTCACCACCTTACAAAGTTTGATTTGCAATTGAATTCGAGGCATTGAATGGATAGAGATTTAAAAAATCGTGGGTTTATAGCGATTTCGAACAAGCACCAGTGTTTATTCACGTATCAAATCTCGTTCTCATATACAAATAAAGAACAGAGGACAAGGACTACTCTTTGTCCTCTGTTTTTTTAACAAATATATTGAACATGCACGGTGTATTGGTATAAGGATCTCTGTAACTTCTGTAACTTCCCTCTGTCACTCATACAAATTTCACAACTGATGATTTAGTCTGAAATCAGTAGCAAGAGAACCGGTAAAGTTAGGCGTATCCGAGGTGGCCATACTTTTCCTTTTTTGATTGCTTTTCTTTTCAGGTATGTGTCGTTGGGTACCTTCAGTTTGGACACACGTGCTGTTTCCACTTTCATGGTAGGAAGGTAAATCGAGCTGCAGAAAGAACCGTCAAGTTCAACTTATTCTTCTGCTCAGAAGACGTAGGCAGAATGTTCCCCCGAAATACTGTTATTCAGCTATATGACTACACATATCAGAAGAAGGCAGTACGGTCATGCGACGCTTAACGTCGAGGAAAGTTCTGAGAAATGTGTCGTTACGCGAATTCGTCGTTGTGCGAACGGCATAGAATAGACTTACACAAACCTAGACTGAACGACATTTTGGTTACTAGATAGTATAGCCTACTACACACCTAGGCTATATGGTACAGCCTATTGCTCCTAGGCTACAAACCTGTACAAAATGTTGCTGTACTGAATACTGTAGGCAATTGTAACACACAGGTAAGTATTATAATATAATATTGTATTATTATTATCTTATGTGACCACCGTCGTATATGCAGTCCGACGTTGACCGAAACGTCTTTATGCTGCGCATGACTATTGGTATTGATCGCCTTCAGAATCTCAACTGTCACATTTTCTGGGCTTGTGTATGGCATTCGCAGTCGGACGTCGGGGACATAAGATTGCAAACCTTAGCTTTTGAAGCAGTGATACAGCTTATGTACTGTGCCAAGTACAGGTTGTACTGCATGTAACAGGTGACCTATGTTGCTGGTTACTCACAAAAAGGGTGCGTGTCCTGGCTGTCATGGTCCGTGTAGCTCAAAACGGGAACTGTTGGCAAACAAGCAGGCATAGCACTTCAGCACGCGACTTGCCAACTGGTTACGTTTCCTGTACAGCATCATAACATAACATATACACCATGCTCGACCTCCAACACACACAGTGGCTGGCTTCTTCCTTGATTGCTTGACACAGCGAAGAAATACACTGTCGAAATCACTTAATCACTGTATAGAGGTTATTTAGATGAGATTGACAGAACGTGATATTAATTGAGCTGTTATATTTGCTGCATTGACGTAGTGCTGAAGTCGATGTGCAAATCACAATGCATTTGTTACTGGATAAAACAGCGTTTGACTGAAAGAGACATGGTTTGAGATGGTTTCTGTCTTGCATTGGCACAATGAAGTTGACGGCTTGAATCAGTGAGCCATGATGCAGAGTTATAGAATGAAACACAAGGTCTTGAGAGTTGTTCCTCTCGCAGACACATCTCTTTAACTTTTTTTGATGGGGGGGGGGGGGATTGGAGTAGGGGGGGTTTTCCTTTTGTGCCTTCATGGCCGGTAAAAGGGGGAACTTTTATTTTAAATTCAACTTTTTTTCGACGACTTACAGACCGTAGGGGCCATT
>Ga0123352_10005628_pt1 | contig 18932 bp, 13 predicted proteins | sample TergutLab28metaG_FD_89700 | JGI IMG/M metagenome (GOLD analysis project Ga0123352, IMG submission 89700) | Labiotermes labralis P1 segment gut microbial communities from Petit-Saut dam, French Guiana - Lab288 P1 | ecosystem: Host-associated > Arthropoda: Insects > Digestive system > Gut ... | reverse complement strand
TGTGTGTGTGTGTGTGTGTGTGTGTGTGTGTGTGCATCATGGAGGCACATGGGAAGTTGCAGCATAACTGCACTCATTTTTAATCTCGGCACTGGATGGAGGTGAGTGGTCAGGTTCACGACCGTTCTACCCCAGGGAAAGACATCCCAGTACCCTGTGGGTGGGACACAAGCTAAACTGGTAGCTTGAGTGAAGAAAAAAATCTCCTGCTTCTGCTGGGAATTGCACTGCAATTTCTCGTTTGTTTAGGAAGTAGCCTAAGCACTACACCGACTGAGGTATCACGGTTCCTAGAAGTACATTAAATATTTACTGACAGACGTGGACCCAATATTGATCCCCAGCAACTTTCGTATCTGATAATTACATACAGCTACGACCGGAAGCGATACAAATCACGTACAGGAGAAGGAAAGAGGAAATTAGACAGAAACCAACTCAGGTGCTAATGCGGGAAACGTGCACAGGTAAAAAAACACCACACACCCCGAGTCAGTATTATGTTCATTTTGACACAGTGAAAGAAAATGTTCCAAATTAATGACCATGACCCGAAACAATGTTACAAAAGACTGATATACATATAGAACACTCTGATTATAAGCAATAGCGCCGATAAGACTTGTGTACAATCTAGCACCTTTACTGTTCCCTGAAGAAAGAAAAAAGTTTTGTTCCGTCCCATTCATTTCTGGGGTCGAGGGAATCTAAACCCGAATTCCCATTTTAAATATAGAGTCAAACCCCGATTTGGCGCCATCCTCACTTACAGCCCATGAAATATCTGAACGGAAGTTCCCCGTCACACAGTATGTCGATTTACCGTCACTCTCGATATATAGCCATTTCCGATATATAGATACAAATTGCGCTGAACAAAGTGGCGCTATATCGAGGCTTGTCTATATGCTTCTGCATCGCTTTCAAGGAAACGGCTTAAGCCGCAACGCGCTTGACTTACATTCGGGAAGTTCTCCATTCGAAACGCGGCCGGTGCACCTTCTATGCAGACATGGCGTGGTTTCCTCCAGCCTCTCCGACAAATACCGCAACGGAACTTCAAACCACGCAACGACCGCTTCCTTCCACGTTCTTCTCAATTCACTGTTGACTTAGTATCCTACCATTCGACAATATAATCTTATTTAACGTTATCCATACTCCGTGCAAAATATAGACGACAGTATCTAACACAACTAATTGCACATATAACCATAAATAACCAATATTAGTTATTCTATGATCCCCCTCCGATATGTTTCAGTCCCAACAGATCATCTTCAGGGAGGTAAATTAGAAAGGAATATATTTATAATAATTCTGTCCAAGAAATGCATATATGAAGTTAAACACAATGCTATTAATTAAAATGTAGCTAAAAATGTATAAAGCGTGGATTAATTACAGATATTCACGCTTCTTAATAGTGTTATTTATAGCCCCAGTCGAACATCTATGTCACTTCTGACATATTCATTATAAGGGAGTTATAAACCTGTCTTGTGTATCGGTGTTTATACCGCAGTGGACCTTATTATGATTACAAATATCGACACATAAAACAAGTATGAGGTGTGTCCGGAAAGTAGAGATACAAAGGTCTTAAACATGTACAACATTTTTAATTTAGAAAAGCGACACTGTGAATGAATTGCTTGTACATAACTTTATTTTTCAACATAGTCGCCGGCATTTTCCACACAATTATTAATTCTTGGAACCAGCTCCTGTATCCCCGAGTTACAGAAGTCTGCCGCCTGCCCTTTGAAACACGTCATGACTTCTTGTGCCTCATCATCGTCGTCGAACTTTTTCCCGGCGAGATGTTTCTTTAGGCGAAGAAACAAGTGGAAATCGCTGGGCGCAATGTCCGGGCTGTACGGCGGATAGTCTAATACATCCCACTTGAATTTTTCCAGAAGCGCAGTGGTGACGTGCGCGGAATGGGGCCGCGCGTGTTCGTGGAGCAGGCACACGCCGCGTGACAACATACCCCTCCTTTTGTTTTGAATGGCTCGTCGAAGCCGTGTCGAGGTGTCACAATATGCAGTGGCATTAATTTTTGCGCCAGGAAGCATGAAGTCGACCAGGAGAATGCCTTTTCTGTCCCAGATTTTTTTAACTGAAATTCAAGTTTTGAATTTTTTTTTTTTGTTCTGGGTGATTGCGTATGGCGCCATTGAAGTGACTGTTGCTTGGATTCAGGAGTGTGTTGATAAACGCATGTTTCATCTCCAGTCACAATCAAGTCCAGAAACTCATCTCCTTTCTGTGCGTAGCGTGTGAGAAACTTCATCGCGGAACCCAACCGTTTCGTTTTGTGATCGTCCGTTAACATTTTGGGCACCCAGCGTGCGCACAATTTTCTGTACCCTAAGTTTTCTGTCACATCTTCATGAATTGTGGTCTTAGACACTTCGGGAATGATGTGATGCAACTCTCTTGTCGATTTGCACGAATTTCTCATTTAATTTCCCGAAGAAGATCGTATGAGATCAAATATGGCCTACCGCTCCTTTTTTCGTCCTGGACATCTGTCCTTCCTTTGGAGAATCCATGGCACCACTTCGTCACATTTTGCCGATCCATAACTTTACCATAAACAGCACCAATTTGTTTGTGAATTTCCGCTGGACATTCACCTTTTGCGTTGAGAATCGTATGACGGAACGCACCTCGCAAATGGCGGGACTTCGGAACGGCACTGTCATTTCAAACACGTCTCACTCAAACAAAGCCGGTTGTTCTACCACTGTCAAACGAGCACAGCTCACAGGTAAAGGATCAAGGTCGACGGCAGCGATTGCCATAATAAGCATAAAAAAATTCCCTATCAGACTACACGTGATGTATCTTCACTTTCCGGACACGCCTCGTATATAACTTCCTCATAATGAGTATGCCAGTAGCGACATAAAAGTTTGCCTGCAACTAATCACAAAATTATTTTAAAAAAGTAAAAGGTAAAGTTCACCCTGTAACCTGCCATAAAGGCACAGAAGAAGGTTAAAGCTATAGCTCTACTCTTTTTTAAACTCGGCGCTAGATGGGGTGGGTCATAACATTATTAAGATGTGTAAAATATCTGTAATTGTACGTTTTAGTGGCATTTTAAAGATAAAATAGTATTTTAACTTTATGTATGCACACCTTGCACAGCACTGGTTACAAATGTATTCCGTTGTAAATTACCTTCCTAAGGATAGCCAATTGGAGCCGACACATGTAGGAGGAACACCACAAAATAACAAATATTTATGGTTAAATGTGCAATTAGGTGGATTAAATACTGTATAGCTATAGTCCGAGTTATTAACATGTCACTAAATGAATAAGAAAAACAGCCATCGAAAAAAGAATTATCTTAACATCGCAGTTACAAAATTACGTATAGTTTTTAAAGAGGCAACACTTTTCGGCATTTGCCTTACTCCTCCCCACGATTCGCTAAGAGACTGCTCTGCAATGTTGTCCCAAACACTGCTGGTGCTGACAAGCAGTTGAAAAATGCAGTGTCACTCACAGTAATGAAACACAATTTCAGTTAGCGTTTATAAGAAATAGCAATATTGTTCGTTGAAAAAATCGAGAAGAATGAGATGGGTGGGGCATGTAGCGCGTATGAGGGGAGAGGAGAGGTGTATATAGGGTTTTGGTGTGGAAACCTGAAGGAAAGAGACGATTTGGGAGACCAAGGAGTAGATGGCAGGTAATATAAAGATTGATCTTCCGCAAGTGGGGTGTAGGGGTATGGACTGGATCGAGCTGTCTCAGAATAGGGACAGATAGCGGGCACTTGTGAATGCGGTAATGAACTTTCGGGTTCCATAAAATGCAGGAAATTTCTTGACTAGCTGAAAAACGGTTAGCTTCTCAAGAAGGACTCTGCTTCATAGAGTAAGTAATTAAGGAGTAAGTGAATAAGAAATAGTATGTCTGGCAGTGGCGAATCCTGATCAGGTCAGGTCAGGTCTAGCGGAAACGTACAATGTCACGCAGTGTTCCCTTCCGCTGGACCGACTTCCGGTTGAAGACTCGACATTGATGTTTAGCCCTCTGCAGTCCAAAATAGGTGTATATATATATATATATATATATATAGGTTTAGCACATACCTCACAGCAAAACTGTGCCTTCTTTAGAGTGACCAGTCAGTTAGTGCTGTACAGGAAAATAATGGATGTTTATTGTAATAATTACACTGTGGATAAAATGCAGTACTTAGTGTTAAATCTGGTGGTACCTTACATATGGTAATCACTAGGCTGTAAAGGGCTGATATGTTTGTTGCGAATTACCAACACTTTACCGATACGAGAGAAAAATCAAAACATAGTTCCATACGCGCAACAGTAAAAACCGAAAGACGATACAGCACATGGAAGAGATACGATTTTACGGAATAACACAGCTACCGACGGCTAATTCATAAAAAAAAATCAATTCACGCTGAGCGTCAGATTTTATGACTTCTGAGTTTGGTCCCCAGAGGGTCATGCCCTGGGACTCCACCCTATTTCTTGCCTTACTGAAAACAGCCAAGTGCAACTGTCTCCTTGTCCTGTATACAAACATAACCTTAAAATAGGGGACTGACTGAAGTTTCACATCATTATTATAATTTCTTTCTTCGTCTTTTAATTCGCAAACAAGAGCGACAGTAATACTATTTTTTAAAAGCCCTGAGTATATATTTTCTTATAAAAACTGTAAATTGTGGCATCTCATAATCCTAGTGTATAACTGTGTATATGCACTTTTACTTTTAAATGCTGTTTTTTATGTGAAGCCCGATAATGGTCCGTGTGTAGGATCGAAAGATGTAACTTCATAATACGAAATAAAATAAAAGCTGTGTTTAGATTGAACGCGTGTTGATATTGAATGATTTCACGCCAATATCATCACATATAGTCCTTCAAGAATAGCCTACCAGAGAAGGAGAACAAATTCCTGGCGCCAGGTAGGCAGTACGACTAGAGTTTGTATGACGACACCTGATGTCTGTAGGTCACCTGTCACCAAACTGCAGCCTGAAATTCTGAGGTGGCTCCTATATTTCTGAAAATCTTGCGCACCCCTGACCCATTTGTCATCCGATAATTAGAAATATCTAAGTAATCTTTAATAACCGATAAATTAAGAAAAGAATTCCTCCTGTTATAAAATTCATTCAACTGCAGTAGAAATTCATATTTACCTGAAAATTTTACAAGTCGAAGATTTGAATTCTTAATAAATAGCATATAATCGGTTTTCTTCACTTCTCTCCAAACAAGATGTAACTGCAAAACATGGGGCAATTAATACAGAATACAATTAACGACAGTTATTTGATATATCCTATCCAAGACTGATATTTTTGTTAACTGAATTTGCTCTATTCTGGAACCTCAGAACTCAGACCTTTAAAACAAAAAAACAAATGGGGTCATATATTTGTACAATGTATCAACATAGCCAAGTACATACAACGTACCGCGGTGGCGCGATCGCATAACCATTCAACGAAAACGCAAAAATGAGTTCCCTTTGTACTGAGCTACATATGTCGCAGTCAGCAATACACAATATTAAAACTGTTGCCACGGAAAAGTAACAAAGATTTCTCTTTACTGTTTTCGAGCTATTTACCTCGTTGTCAACAATATAAAACGTAACCTACTCAGATAGCCTTCTCCTAAACCACATTTAATGCGCCTAATTAATATAACACGTTACATTAAATTCTCCTACGTGTTTCGGTGCACGTCGGCGCCATCTTCAGCGAGTCTCATACTCTGTTCAATTTTCGGCGCAACACCTGTCTGTAAACACTTGTCGAAACGTGTTGGTAAAATTCGACAAGTGTTCACGGCAAGCTGTTGCGCCGAAAATCGAACAGTTAAATATCAGACTCGCTGAAGACGGTGCCGACGTGCGCCGAAACACGTAGGCGAATGAAAGGTAAAGTGTTATGTACAGTAGGTGCATTAAAGGTTGGTTCAGACGAAGACAAATATGAACGTAATGTAAGGTACACTCAAGTATTCTACTCAGATTTTCACGTAAACTGCCCGATATATGTCATACTTTAACCAAATTTGTAATTTCTCGACACATTTGCATAAAAGTCTACGTTTTATGCAAATGTGTCGACAAATTACAAATTTGGTTAAAATATGACATATATATCGGGCAGTTTACGTGAAAACCTGAGTAGTTACTTGAGTATACCTTACATTACGTTCATATTTGTCTTTGTCTAAACCAACTTTTAATGCACCTATATATATATGGACAGACACGACGAATCTAAAAGATGCTTTTCGCGACTGTGCGAAAGCGCCCAAAAACGTGGCTGCTGTACAATACCCACATTTACCGCTTCGTTTGATAGCGATCAGTGACAAACTTGTAAATTATGCAGCACGTAACCTGAGCAGATGAAATGGGTATGGTAACATTGCAAGCAATGTGCGAAAGGTGGTGTATGCTATGACACCGGCCATGGGCACGGCGCGAAATAGAGTCGTCTGTGAGGTTCTGGCCCGTCAAGGTTTGGCAAATGGAAGGGGCAATTAGCCCACGCACAGAGGCCACAAAGCAATATTAATCTGTAAAATCTCTTGGCTTCTGTATGTATACTTAACATTTATTCGGGCCCATAATTATAGCGGACCCATCAACATAACTTTCTAAACGCCAGATAATGAGTACATTATACATAACACATTTTGGGTGAATTGTAAGCAGTAATTTGCATTTGTTTATAACTACCAACTTGAAGATACAATGAAAGTTGATGTGATTTTCAATTTGATGACGACAGATGGTGCTAAAATTTGGAAGACAACATTAAAAAAGTCTAAACCGGGTATGGGGGCCACTCTGCCTCCTATGGACGCCGGGGTTTAAGAGGCCAGGGCGTTGATGTTAAGAACATGTGGCGCTATATCTATCTCTACTGTTTCCTTTGCTTTTATGGCGTGTACAGGAATAACTTACAATACTACAAGATAATAGTTAATTCTGCACCACTAACTGCGCCGCTGAGATGAGTCAATTCAAGACACAGGAAGAGTTAGGTTAGGTTTGCACCCCATGTTAAGAATCACTGCTTTAGACTGCAAAATTAGAAAGGCACAAGAAAACAAAAAGTGTTTAATGGACACATTAGCAAGTGGTCTATGCTAATGACGTTGGTAAAAAATAAATACCGTAGGGAAAATATAAAATCTGTAATAGATACTAGCAAGTGAGCTTGCCTAGCAGCAAACAAAGACAGAACTTAGTGTATGCACGTTCACCTTCAAAATGCAGGATGAATTACAACACATACAGATCCTATAAGAACTTTTAAAACGTGATGACATTCAAATATCTGGGAAATATGGGAAACAATCAATTTTTACATTTATGTGAAGAAGTTAGAATCCAACTAGCATACTACATTAAAGGAATGCTTGCTACAGCTCAGTTCAGAATATTCGGTATTTTACCTACTACTTAAAAATGTGACAACTAAGGCATATGAAGTAGAACTTTACTTGGAGTTTTGTAGTCAAGTGAAACTTAATTTCCATCACAAGGAAAACAACGAAGATTACGATGGTTTCGGAATGGGTGCTGAGGAGGTTACCTGCACTTCAGAGGAAGAAAATAACAAGAAGTTGAAACAAATATTATAATGATATTTGTAACTTTTAATTTTTATCAAACTTTAACAAGATGATCACCTCATGAAGGACAGGATGGGTGGGACATGTAACAAGCATAGCAGTGATAAGAAATGTGTACAGAATTTTGGCTACAAAACCTGAATGAAAGAGACCTCTTGGTACGATACAGTGGTGGGCTGTTGTGAACATGGTATGAACATTTCCAGTCCAGAAATAGCAAGAAATTTATTCAATAACTGAGCAGTCACTAGCTTCTCAAGAATGACAATGCTCCATGTAGTTATTGGAGCCACCACAAACAATAATTTTTCACTCAGAGATACATACTCACAGAACTTGTCATATAACTCCCAAAAGTCCGTCATATAATGTCACGTAAAACTAAAGTTGTCCCTGTCTACTCCATTAAGGCAGGGGGAGAAGAGGTACAGATCCACTCATACTTAGCCTCAGCACTATGTGGACAGAAGCGGTCAACTTCATACCCCAGCCAATTTACCCTGAGAAAGAACCCCGATACCCACTGAATAAGAGAGTGGGTGGGCCCTACAACTGGTCTGGGCATTCTTGAGAAGAGAAAAATCTCACGTCACTCCCAAGATTCCAATTTTGGATTGTACAGCCCATAGCTTAGTCACTATAATGACTATGTTATTCCAGCTCCTCCAAATGTCATGTATAAGTTTTAATAAGAACCCAGTTCAGGCAAACACTGTAGCAGCTCATTGCACTTGTTAGTCTAAACAGTTAAGTCTGTGTGCATGCAGTACATAAACTGATCTCAAACAAAAAGAAACACACAATAATTTCATATTGGACTTCATAATACATGAAGCAAATGATATAAGATCATAAAACTCCACCAAAAAAAAGTTACATATTTGCTTTTTAAAAGACAGAAAATTGAGAAAATGTCACCTGAGGGGCACATACATGTTTAAAATTACTTAATCACTCAGAAGCAACAACAATATTCTCATATGCTCATGTTTCAAGACCCTTGTACTGTTATAATTTCCAGTACATACTTAAAAGCCACTGAGATTTTCCGTCTGTCCAGACCGACCCTGGAGCCCACCCAATCTCCTGTAAAATGGGTACTGGGTCTTTCCTGGGGGTAAAGTGCGGCCGGGGCGTGCTGCTTACCACTCACCCCCTGATAGTGCCATGGTCATGGAAGAGTAGAGCTATATCTCTACCCACCCTCTGGGCCACACCAGGCCTGTAACAGGATCACTTTACCTTTTTTATTTAAAAGCGACTAAAGGTGGTATTATCAATGTACTATGATAAAAGGTTGTTGGATTAGTTGGGCAATAGCTGCTGTTTCTCATGTATTATTATCCTGACCCACAAGCCGTTGTAATGTGTAAACAGAAAAGCTGTTCAGTTCTGCTCACTAAAGGAATCAATACAAAATAAATTCATACTGCAACAGAATTTTCATGAAAGTGTAAAAATTTAAAAAATGTAGAATACCCCATGATAGTAAGAGTGGCAACTAAAAAAGATCAAAGACATGCTAAAGATCAAATATAAAATTTCAAATCTGTGATATAAAGAACAAGAAACAATATACTTACTGAGAGTGCTGTGTGTGTGTTTGTGTGTGTGTGTATGTGCTTGCTGGTTCACACACATATATGTATCTTGGGGTTTCTGGTGTTCTAAGATCTTATGTTGTGAAGCAGATAATTAAAAATGTCCTGATGTTTGAAAGGAACACAAAACCCTCATCTGCAAGGGCTAGTAGGTGCTAGAACTTCATGGGTTGGTAGACACTAGAAGAATATTCTTCTAGGACCTACCAATCCTTAAAGATGAACATACTACATTCCTTAGAAATGTCAGGATATGTTAAATTAACCTCTACGCAGTGTAACATCCCTGAGGACCAGAATCCTCAACAACATTGCTGTGGAAACCTCAGATCTGATATACATTTCTTACTTGACTTTTACAGAAACAATTACTTCAAAATATTACACCCAACACTCACCATGCTGCAGATCCAAAAACATAACATTATCAGTGCCCTCTTAATCTCTTCTATGTCAATAGAATTTAATCTTCTTCTGACTGAACTCTTTTGCTGGATGTACGCATTTCAGTCCTGAAAACTGAGGGAGAATATAAAATATAAACATGAACTTTGTCAGTGTAGTCCTTCTGGTTTTTGTAGCTGATGTCAACACGTGGAATCAACTTTTGCAATTATGCGATGTAGGGCAAAGAAGGTTTCCCATCGTTTCAACAAAAACTACGCTTGCCATGTTTAGGTTCAGTGAATGTGGGGTTTTCCTTGGAGTGCTTCCCATAGAGATCTGGCAGTGGGCATTGTCTTGATAGTGATGAAGTGATTCAACAAGGTACCATTGTGCTGACCAACAGGACAGCATTGCTGCGGTCATCAAAAGGTGACAAAATTTTGCTAGGAACCAGGGAGGTCATGAAAAAAGGTATTCATCCAGGATAAATTTTTTCACCAATTAAATCTCTCCACCAAGCAGACACCACAGTCTTGTTCTGCCCAATCAAGTCATAACCTTCCACACTCCAACTACCGCTCCATTCACACCAGCATCTGCAAATAACCCCTATATTCACTCATCCTGAACACGACAAATGTAAATTTACTGATGACTTACCAGACGACAGGAATCTGAGTAAAACTGTGACAAATCATCTTCATAGTCAACCGCGTTATTATTACATTCCAAACCAACAACTGCACTCAGTTTTATGAAAATTACAATAAAATGCCAAATCCTACATATTTTGGGGCAAAGGGCCCAACAGGCAAAACAAGTTTAACACTTCAAGAATATCAAAGAAACGGTGTATAAATCAGATACATCCATACGGTATAACAAGACATACAGACAACTGCAACTGGAATTTCCAGCATTCTGGTATATGTAGGAAACAAAAATGTTAAGCAACTGTTTTATACAAATGTGTGCTCCCTCATTATAGGCCAATAGGGCCAAAAAAATATTGTAGTTGGTGTTTTACAACATTATTGTAATTTTAAAAAAACTGTGTGCATTTGTTGGTTTGAATTGTAATAAATGAATCATAATGAATGGAATGGAGAACGTGAAACTGATATATTTTTATACCCCATTAACAACTTGTGTCCCGTAACAAGAGTAAATATTGAATTTAAAATTTAAACCTTTGGAATATGTAAAAACACCTCCAATCTCCCAACATAATGCATTATCATATTTCCCAAAAGGACTGGTTCTGTACTGACAGGATAAACATAAATGGAATGCACTTGCTTTGAACGTAACTGCAAAATGACAAACGTCACATTTATTATGTTCACGTATATCACAGAATCACACCAAACAAGGTCTGGTACCAACTTTACCATAATTAAAACATCAAACTATATGGTATTTTAACAATTTCATTGAGACATCATATATCTAATGTTATAAATTCACTATACCTCATATATCAACATGTATACTTAATTCAGTGTTAAGTACAGATGACTAAACTTGACAAACTCATTTGTAGAGCTACTTCAATGTATGGTTAAATAACTTACATGTAATAATTGCAGACTCCTGCTACAATTATTACACAGAAATGTCACATCAGATCTAGTCATTCCCTAGCATATAAAAAATACAATACACCTGCATCATCCATCAGGACTGCTTGTCTTCAATATGAGACTGACTTGCTATCACATATGAAGATTCTATACAGTGAGATGAATACTATACAATTGAAACTAATGTCACATCAACTTACAGTCCAGTCTAGTTATGTGGCACTGACTGTCAGCTAAATATATGCTCTTCCACCTTTGTAGGTTATGCAGAAGTGATTTAAAGTGTAACACTTACAAACAATACATATGGGAATCAAGTATAAAAAGACAGGCATGTGGGAGGTTTTCTAAATGATGGATTTACATAAACTACGACTCTTTGGATTATATTGTTTCCACATTTTTTCTGTATCATATAAAATACAATGTTTCCAAAACTGAATCTTTCCCCAACCTCAGGTGAAAGGGTAGGGATGCACCAAAATGATTGAGGCCAGCAGTAAGATGCCCAGTGATTGAGCATAAATATCTGTGTGACTCACCTGAATAGCAGCCTACCCACATTTTGAGGACAGGAACAGATCCATTTTCAAAAACACTGTGTAACAGTACATGATGATGAATAAAGCATGGAAACCAAGCAATCCTGACTGCAACATACATAGTGTCGTGCTTAAAAGTAGCACACACCCACACAGTCTGTTGATACTGTAAGTGGAGTTTACAAAACTGGCACATGTGCATACTGTTATCATATCACTTATTTCACTCTTTCAAGTTCCTAGTGTTGGTGTGCATGCTTAGGGACTGTATTGATACAAATGGATTTATCTATTCCTGAATATATCACAACTGTGGGAAATCATACGGGTCACTTTCAAGTGGACCAATCTGTACCATCTTCAGAACCCTTTAGAACTGACTCATAACCCTGCATTCCAACATGCGAGATCTGCAAGTCTGCATTATTTTCTTTTTTTTTGTTAGAAGCTGCAGTATTCAAACGGTTTTTAAGAACACAACTAAGGCCTCAAGCAGAGTCAATATTAAGATGCTGTTAAGTGTCCACATGGTCAAAGAAATATCCCACAATTAAAAAACCTGAAATTCATTATCATGTTCACAAGGGTAAGTCACCGAGTTTGATCTTGAGCCAGTTTAATTCTGTCCACACTACCATACAAATTTATTTTAAACCCCAGTTTAATATTATCGTCCATCTACACCTAGGTCTCCCAAGAGATGTTCTGACTAAAATTCTGTATAACACTCTGTAAATTTTCAGTAACTCCATGACAAGGGTAAGTGTTCATCAACTGTAGGGTCTGTGGAATGTGAAGATTAAAAACCCAACACAGTACTACAATTCTGTAATACAAGGTTACAAAATTTATACGCAGCTGAACCTTGAATGGACAGTAGCAGGTAGCCACTACTGGTGATAAAATAGTAGAGGATGCTCAGCTGATCTGTGTGCTATGTATTTTCCACAAAAATGGGCGGTCATAATTCATGGGTATCCCAGAGGGATTTTTATGTTAACGTATAAAAGGGAAATGATTTCATACAAAATAATGTAGTCCACTCTATTTCTGGCATCTTAATTTATTTTAAATTATAAACTTGTTCTTTTCATACCCCTTACACTGAATTTGGAATATAAGTAGTCTTGACAATAATGTATCCATTGTTATGCAAAGCAATTAACCTACAAATGTTCTAGATATTACACTGCGGAAATGTTAAATTCTGTTGCCTAAAAGTTACATATTACTCAAGATCCATATTAAACTTTAGTTTTGAAATCATATATGATACACAACTACACTGCTATGCCAAGAGCCATGATGGACAAATTACTACCATCACTGACTCAGGGATACACAGGTAGCCTTCAATTCCCACCATGGAGAGGAATTTTTCAATTCACTGCCATATCCAGACCAGCTCTGTAGCCCACCCAGCACCCCTTCTCCCACTCAGTAAATACCAAATGCTATATTACTGAGGATACAGCTGCTGCAGAACATACAAAAGATATCTCACACTGGGGTTAGGAATTCAGAGAGCTTTAACATCACTCTAATAATATGCTGTAAAACAGCAATGCTAAGACATGTCACCAAATATTGTAACATGCAACTTTAGAACTATTTTAACAAATCAGTGCCACAAGACTGAAAGACATATAACCAAAGCCATTATTTTCCATTCAGTACTAATACTAGTTGCTTCAATGTCTAGGCATTTAACTAACAAGATGGTGCAGGGGTAAGTAGTAAAAGGAATACAATATCAGCAATATTATTGATTGTTAGCATCTACCAACTGAAATGCTGTGACACTAAATATGAACTAGAAGAATCATAAGAAACTGCTAGAGAAGGCAGTGCACCCTGCATAACACATAGAAAGAAATTTCTAAGCATGAGGGTACATTTCTAAGACATGAATTAGGTGTCTCACTCTAAGGGTGCATTCCTAAAATTTATCACCACTAAGTGCAAACCATTACATGGATTTGTAGAAGAAAACATACTACATAACTCTTTTCCCGTTGTGAATAAAATAAGTAAATACATAAATAAAATGCTACTATGACAAATATGACTGCACTTCCAACTCTCTCCAAGTGGCAAGCATAAAATAATACTTCACAAGAGGAAGAAGATGCTAAAAATCGCTACTTTAAAACTCACATAAAACCAAACTTGGTCAGTACATTCATGATGTTCTCCTTACTACCAAATTTTTGTAAAATATAAAAGCAACTTTTGTTATTACATTCTTGAATGTTTTCCAAAATACCAAGTTTCCATATGGAAAATTTATAGTCGAAAAACACCCAGAAGTATGGTATGTGAGAGCTCAGTACAATGCAACTGAATAAAATACTAAATATATTTTAAGAATTAAATCATGTGTCCCTCCCACCCTCCAGATAATGTCTCATTCATTGAAGATTCCATTCTTTAGGGACATGACACTGTGTCACTGGATAATTGGATCCCAACATTTCATTTTTTTGCACTGTCCTCTTCTACAAAGATTCACATATATATTTTGCAAGGTGTGAAATATTCATTTTCCAGGGATGAAATGTAGGCTACATTTTGACCCCTGAAAATAAGGACACTACATTGTTCTGAAACACTGGAATCCAGTTACTCAGTGACACACATCCTATCAAAAAGAACAGAACCCTCAGCTACACCTACACAATAACCTCAAAACTTGTATCCCATTACTTGTTTGTATATCAAGGACAGATATATGAAGTGAAGGATGTATCCACATGTCCTCTTGATATCAGCCATTCACTCTAACAAGAAATAAAGATTTCTGGAGTTTTCAGAAACTGTACAAAGTGGAATGTCGAAAGCAAAAGTCCTCCTGGAAGAAAAGAACCAGTAATGTGATTTCGGGCTGCTGGGTGAAAATGAGATCTTCACTCCTCTGCATAACATCCAAGAAGAGCAAAGATCTCACAAGCTGTGATGCTTCAATAGATGGTAGGACTTCAGTAGTGCAAGGAAGGAACAGCATTTAGAATGGAATAAACTGGAATAAATGTTGACCTTTAGCTAAATCCCCATAAACTAAGTCATAGAACATTTTAAGCACATTTCATAAAACGATGTTTTAATTTGCAATTAATAGTGGTAAATACACAGTGAAGCAGTTATGGACAAAAGTAATTTAACATATTTACATGAATAATTATGTTCACTGTGTAAATGCCCACACCTACCTACAAAGCCAAAATAAAGTATGTTCCTTTTGCACCATATAAGTGCCTTTTGTTACTAAGACAGGAAGTTATTATTGTTTACTTACAGTCTCTCTTCATTTCCATTCCAAATTTTCAAGCAAAATTAGACTCTGCTTTAGTTATTCATTCAAAAACTGTTTGCAGCCACCAACAGCATTCACATTACTCTGTAATGCTGACACTGCTGTCCCCCATCTGCTTCTCCTCACCATCCCAATACACCAATCAGCTTCCTTTATGACGGAACAAGTTGCTGGGAAGAGCTCAAAATAACATGCTTAAATTGTTCAAGCACCATTGTGCGCTAACATCATTACTGCAAGTTCTTATTTACTGTCATCACTGCAGCTTGCAATATGCACTATTGTCCAACTACAACCCTTTCTTAATGACTGCAACATGGACAAAAGTAGTATAAAACTTCCATGTTCAAATGACTAATATTCTAAACTCACAACTGCCAACATCAGAACTCAATAAGCAAGAGAGATGAAAACACTCATTATCGAAGCTACAGTGTACATTACACGGCACATAACAGGGCCAGCATTACTTAAAGAGATAGTATATATGAAGTGAACAGCAAGAGTTAGCAGTACTGTGTACATTGTGCACGTAAAATAGAAGCATGCAGTGGGTGAACAAGTGATACTGACATGGCAATAATAATGTGGCACAGTTTAAATTGTGGACTGTAATACTTACTGAAGAATAATGCCCATAAGTAATTTGAAAATTCATTATCACTGAATTATATTTGTATATTACCATTTTCAAATTACAAGAAGAAAAAACACCACCCTCATTTCAATGCAAACAGACATTTTAAAAGAAGTGGTTTGCTCATCCAAATAAATATGGTAAAACATGGGTTAAGTAAGTTCTCTCAGTGCGAGTAAAATATTTAAAGTTCAAGCATTTGATAAATTAACTAAGGAATAGAGCTCACCAATATACATTATTTGTTGATAATAAGAAAGTATCACATAAAATGTATTGATGCAAATTGTGGAATATTATGAGGAATAAAGAAGTTCCTGATTGCTTATTAAAAGTAATACAAAACTGGTGAAAATGTACTACAGTATTTACAGACAATAAAACAGGGGTTAGTAAAAACAAAGAGGTAATAAAATCAGGTGTCCAACAAGGATATCCCTTGCCTCTAATCACTGTTTGGCACCCATACAGAGCAACACACAAATGCAAACTAGAACAGTTCGACAAACAGAAGTTACTGGGCAAAACCAACTGGAGCTTTATTTTCTGACAACTGTGTAATTTTCAGTAGAGCAAATGGCAGCCTACAGGTAACCAACTTCTAGAAACAGTGAATAAATCCAGCTGGAAGACATCAACTAGTACAACCAAAAAAAAACAGCACTCCAGGGAAAGAATGCCAAACACAAAATAGTGGTGAAAAGTGAATAACTGAACACAAGTATAATTTTAGTTACTGATCAACAGAATATTTTGTCAAACTGAAGATATAAATATGAAATTAAATATGAAAAATAAGAACCCTGAAACTGAAACATTCATAACCACACAATCTGATCACATATCTGGAAGATAAATTGGCTCAGATGGTGCTTTTAAGATTGGTGGTGAGATTTACCAGCCTAGACTTCAAAAGAAAGTCAGAAATATGGAATCAATTAAATATCTATAACCCAAACAAAGAAAAAGAAAAATGAGTCAGTACAAACACAATTTATGGTTGGCTAAACATAAATTCCCCAAGATACTTTTAATTAAATTATACATCACAAAAGCAAAGAGATAAAGGAAGACACAAGACAAAACAGACAGATGAATTCAACTTAAGATGGAACATGCCAGGAAAGCTTAAGCATTGCAGCATGTATCTGTGTTGACATTTTCCCGCCTTAATTTCCATTACTATAGGCAATAGAATTATTGCAAACTAAACAGATTTTGCGTGTTAAATTCAGCAGCCTTCAGGGTGGGGACACCTTCCATTCAGTGTAACACTGGCACTATGCTGGGCTATCAGTGCAAATTAAATCTTGACATTTGTATGGTATCAGATTATAAAACAAACCCTTGGTCCACCAATATAAAATTGGATAATTTTAAGAGCCTCCTGCAAAAATTAAACTATCAAAGTACAAGGTTGGGGGCACTCCTCCCATTTACTTGGGATATTGACACTCAAACTGCCAGCAGCTCTGACAAGCCTACAGTAAGCACACTACATGTAAAATTTATTCACATTATGAGATGCTGGAAATTACTTGCATTATTAGACAGATACGGCATAAGTCTGCTTCACAGCATCAGTTTGACAGGGTTTTTTGGGGGGAGGGGGAGTGGGATAGCAAAAATTGACGGTAAATTATATTACATCAGTCCTAGGCTTCACACAACAAGAGACAGCATTTCCAGAACATGCAGTAATCTGGATAAATTCTATTTGTATTGTGTTCAGACCCAAGTTCAAACAGCTCCAGTGGCAATATGAATATCCATGGCCCAGCTTGATGTGGGGAGCATTCAGCCCAAGCAGGAGAATCTAAACTGATCCCACTATATTCTTTAAATCAGAAATCCTGTTCTGATGCATGAACAGATGAATAAATATGTGGACTATCCAATTCACAGCTATATTTGGAGACAAAATTTTTCATTGTCCAAAATGTGCTATGTGTTTCTACATTTTCATACAAAGGTATTTTTCTCTCACATTTTTATATTTGTGCCTGATGATGGCTTTACAAGAAAAAACCGAAACTTGTAGCATGTTCTGGGCAATAGAAGTTATGGTTTGAAAATACAGTCATGATTTACAGTCCATGTACTTATACACCTGATCTCAATGTATAACTACAAATATCTGTATAGAAATAAACCCCAAAGAATGCTGACACAAGTTTGGTTCAATCAGTATTATTTTCATAACAAACTGAAAACTTCAAGACCAGTCACTTGGACAAGAGGTCTATGATTTATATCTATACAATAAAACTGTACAGGTGGCACTTATATTTCTGTGAAAATCAAATGAAAGTAAAACATAAAAATAAACTGGGCAATTATTGATTCATGTGCATTCTTATTTCAACATAGTTCAGACCAGAACTTTAGAATTGTGTAATGAATTACACAGCAATGGTAAGGATTTGCTTCATATTTCATTACTGTTTATTATTGCATACTATGTATTAAATGGGAATTTCCAACTGTAAATACAGATAGGAGAGCTATGAAACATGTCTGCTTCCATATCCGGTTAATATCAAATCACATTTTATATCAATTTTTATTGAAATTCAGTGGTAGATCACAGAAGCATGCAAACATAAGCAACTTAAAACTGTTGACTCTACAAAATTTACTATTCTTCTATGAGAATTTGCTCAGATGGAACACAGTCTAGTATTATTGTGGTGAAAGAACATGATCAAACCTCAAACAGAATCTGCTTGAAATATACAAAACTGCTAATGAGACTGGGAAATACAATGATATCATGTAGGAGCACAGGATTGAGGGTGTCAAAATAGGCATTCTGGCCAGATGTACCTTCTATTGTACAGTGAAAGGATGTGGAAACCAAATGGTTAGAGAATGGATGGCCTCGTCCAGACTAGACACACAAGTGCCTTGCATCATCTTCTCTTAGCTTGTCTCAATTTACTTATTAACCTACTAATACTGGCAACTGTTCAGTAATGATAAATATAACTAAATGCAATAAAATACTAATAATAAATATTCTCTTAAATATTTTTATGGCTAAAAGCAATGAGATTGCTACATGAATACTCATTATTGTAGGTTATTTTACAAAAGCAAATGCGCATCATTAAAAAAAAAAAAAAAAAATCTTTTTTTTTTTTCATCAACATTTAAAATTTATGAAATAAATAAATTTATAATTAGATACAATTTTTCTCTTTTTAGT
>Ga0123352_10005625_pt1 | contig 18938 bp, 10 predicted proteins | sample TergutLab28metaG_FD_89700 | JGI IMG/M metagenome (GOLD analysis project Ga0123352, IMG submission 89700) | Labiotermes labralis P1 segment gut microbial communities from Petit-Saut dam, French Guiana - Lab288 P1 | ecosystem: Host-associated > Arthropoda: Insects > Digestive system > Gut ... | reverse complement strand
TGTGTAGGCTGACTTGAGGCGTGTTGGTGTTATGTAGCGGGATTGTCTGTTGGTGGTGTGGTATCCGAGTGTAGGCTGAACCACTATTCCTGAAGCTCCTGAAGATGGACGTATTAACGGCTGAAACATGTTGAGCAGTAGATAATAAAGCAAGTGTCATCTAGTTGGTCTACCTTTTTTCAAATATCAAGATGATGCACGGTCCAATACGCATAAGATCCGTGATTAGATATTTTTTCCAATATTCTATATGCTAGTCTTTTACACGGCACCCTTTATGCGTTTTTTTTTTTGCTGATTTCGGCGACATTTGTTACAAGACGCAGATATACTTGGCAAAGTATTAAGAATGAACAGGCCTGTTGAACAGATTTTTTTTTCGGACTCTGTGACCTATTCTACGCCTTATGGGGGATGCACAACTGGGATAGATTGTAATGTTGCAGCGTTGACAATTTCAGGTAACACTGAATCACTTCGCTTTACCGAGGTCATATACGACTATGACCGAAGACACGATTATAGATATGCTCTTTTTGTGTAATATGTGCAGTCTCAGTACATGTGTAATGGACAACATGTGCAGTGAATATAAGTCTCTGAAACCTGCACCAATAGGGAAGGCTAGACGCGGTTTTCAGCCTCTTGTATCTGATTTGAAAGCATTCCGCAGTGAGCAGCGTTCCGGAAGGAAAGAGGAAAAATACACCCTCCGTTCTTACGAATGTGGACGGATTTCATGCAGTGCTGTCAGATGAACAAATGCAAACCGGTTACAAAAAGAGTAATTCTCGGGGGCCCCACACCTTTCCTCATATATTTAAAGGCGTGGCTCAAAACAAAAGTAAAGTATGTCAATAACTGTCCAACAAGATGCAACTATACACAGTTTATTTTACCTGTGAACTCTACACGTTTCGGGTGGTTTCTCCAGCCATCATCAGGAGCACATATAACTGTAGACCGCAGTCTCAACTCCTCCACTATAGCGACAGGTAGTAACAGCAGTTGAGCATTACCAGATACTGTAGATACAGTTATTTGTGTTCCTGATGAAGGGTGGAGAAACCACCCGAAATATGTAGAGCAGTTCACAGGTAAAATAAACAGTGTATAGTTGCATCTTGTTGGACAGTTATTGACATAGAATTTTAACATAAAAAAAGGTAAAGTAATATTTACAGAAATCAGTTATGATTTCCTGCTTATAATTCTCCATGCAAGACCTTAGGGTTTTTTTTTTAGTTGTAAAATTGAAGCTTCGCGTTATCAGTATGTTTGTAATTGTTGACATGGGGACAGTATTCACATGCAATTTGTAGGCATTTTATGATCTAACTGCGTATGAAATTTCGGTAGTCTACCTCATATAGGCCGTGATTTATTAACTTCAATCCGAAACCTAAGGTTAGAATTAAGAACGACGGCCACGTTTCTATGTGTTCTGGAAATAATTGCTGTGACAAATGTTTGATTTTTGGGTCTGTTAGCACGCAGAATTTAGGAAGTTGCGTACTACCGATATGGTGCAGCCTGCATTGTATTCTGGAGGTCTCGTTATTCAAGCAATGGTCCGAAAACTGGCTATCCTGAATGAGGTTTTCCTGATGTCCCCTATTTGCTCCAGACATGCCGGTATGAGTTCTGGGCATTACCTCTTCCTTTCACATCCTTTCTAATACTTGGTCAGTGACCGCGCTGCAGTTCCACTGTATACCATGTTGAGCTAGTGCGAGCGTTGTTAAATGAACCATAAATAAATGGGTGAACCGTGGCCTGTGCTGCTTTGTTTGGTATCACTTACGTTAGAAAATTACAGTAGGCTGTACAACGATAGAAGTGACTGCTGTTGACATGGTGTTCAAATCGAGTTTAATTAAATTTCGCTTGTTTTAGTAATTAATCAGCATATGATGAAAAGTAGTGTTTAACTTTTTAAGTCGTTACTGTTACGTTTTGAAGCTGAGATTAGAACGGACTAAAACTGCGTATGAAATAAAGTGAAATGCCAACTTGATGCAACTAGGTAATTTTATTGATGTATTTTTAGCTCGACATGTTTCGGGTACATACGCCCATCATCAGGAGCATTGGATGTTGAGTTACAGCATATGGTTTTCTGCACCGAGTTTTTGGATGGGTGGTGGTCTTGAGAGCCGCTGTTTACGGTGCGGATGGTGCCGCGCGACTCGCACGGCACCATCCGCACCGTACACACGACCTACGCAACGGCTCTCAAGACCACCACCCATCCAAAAACTCGGTGCAGAAAACCGTATGCTGTAACTCAACATCCAATGCTCCTGATGATGGGCGTATGTGCCCGAAACATGTCGAGCTAAAAATACATCAATAAAGTTACCTAGTTGCTTCAAGTTGGCATTTCACTTTATTTCATCAGGAAGATGCATGGTCAAACAACCCAAACTACGTACTTGTTTACGTACAAAATAGCAGAAAAGCCCAACCTCATGATAGAGGATTATAAATAACACACTTTTTCCGAGAAGGGTGCTAAATATGTTACCGTTTTAGGCCCCGACATGGAGGCCTATGTATTGAATCCCTACACATCCCATTGAACTGCAAAGTACATCTTATTTGTCATAAGAACTTCACGTTATGACTGCAGATTATTCTTAAACTCTCCGCTAAGCAGTGTGGGAACGAGCCGTTGAGTGATCTAACTCGAAGGTAATAGGGATTGAGGTCATATAAAGTAATGACCTTAATTTTGAAATATTGTAGTACTTTAAGAACTTACCTATTATTGCGGCTACATACTGGGGCAGCGTCTTCCCTCCTTTCAGAATGACGGTGGTAGATGCTCCTATGCTGTATATTACATTTTCAGATTTATCCATTGCACCTGTCTTCAGGTTTTGGCCAAGCACTGCACTGTACGGCAGCACACACAAGTGTAATGTAAGGTACCTTTATGAAGTAAGAGAAAATAAATCCTTAGTTAAGGCATTAGTGTACTATAAAGTTCGCGTTTTGCAACTGGCTGATACAGTCGACATAAATTAAAGTATTACCTGTAAGTTCTCCACCAAGGATTTCGTGAGAGAATTATGTTGTCAGTGCTCTTATATTTATAATGGCTGTTTGTATCTATGGGACATTGCACGTTTCTTCTCCAACAGTTTATTACATAGTAGGAGAATTAAAGTTGCCTCGAACCGCTTTTGGCGTGTGTCTACGGATTTTGTGTTTGTTTCTCATCTAGTGGGGTTTAACTCTCATTGTTTTGTGAAAAAAAAAAATGAGCCAAATACCCTGTTGAACCGATAAATTATATGATTATCTTCACTGTTTTCTCATGAGAGTATACACCTTTTATTGCCGTCTTCAGGCCTATGACACCTTGTTGCAGTCCGGCTGGTGTTTACCAAAGTGTCGGAGGAGCTTATGTCTGTTTGTGCGCTTCCCTGAATAGGAAGGGGTTGTGCGTCTGCAGAACGTTGCTACCCACCTGATGTTATGCTACAGAGCTGTGCCGTGACACAGGCGACCATAATTTTAGCCTTCGCCGCTGGTAGAAAGTAAAAAACGTACATACACAGCGATTCACCATTTGTGTCTTAACATCAGGATTTCATTCCTGAGGTCATTCGAAGTCAGAATGCCATTTAAACGTATGCGATCGTCGTAGGTCAAGCAGTGTTAATGTCTCCGTCAGTGCGTGTTGGTATGAATTGCTCTGGAGGATCGTCCTTTAGGCGCCAACCATTTCTGCTAAACTAAATTCCGCACGTGTTAGAAGATATGTGTTTGTACTTCGAAACATGACAGTGCCCCTCGATACTTGGCCGTGCAGTGGAAACGCACAATGACCGTCGTTTCCTTCCCTGCTACGTGGATTGGTCGTGGTAGTCCGCAGCAATGGGCAACTGTACTCCAAACTTCAACTACTAGATTTTATCTATGAGGAGCATGAAAGATCTGGCGTGAAAGGAAAAAGTGGAAACACGAAGTGGTTTGCTGCGTGTCACATCTCAGACGCAGTAACCCGTATAGAAAAGAATTCCGGTAAAGTGATGCTGTACGCTTGATTCACAGGCATTCGAAGATATGCACTGGGGCTGAGAGTATGGCATTTCTTATTAGGAATGACCGCAGGAATAATTTCTAAAACTGGTACGTCAAGTCATGAGTTGCTCTGTATAATAGGCCTATATTTTGTTTCCTCTTATAATCCATATTTTACTGCCATTTTCAGGGTTAGATATAGTCATTTGTCAGAAAGGAGAGTCAGGTGTACTGTGATTGGCTGCCTTCCTTGTCTCTAACCAAACTGTATCTTTACCATGTTTTTTTATATGTAACTCTAACCTAACCATTCATCCGTGAAGATAAAAGCAGCATGTTCCTCCGAAACGTTGGTGTGCGCCTTCGTCATCACACGATATCAAAATCATGTTGTATATGAAAAGCCGCCTGAAGTGAGGTTAAAAAAAATGTAGATAATGTAGAGATGACATGAACATTTGACTTGGACTCTATTGCAGTATGTTACCTTGGGTCATGTGCACATAGCTTTAATGTCCAACGCTTCGTAGACTGTGCCTGCCTGCATCTTAGGCATTGAAATGATAGGTAATACAACGGCCCGTTGCTGACTTGTACGTCTTCAGTCCGGCATGCTTTTTGCCTACAGTCTTCGGTTTGCGCCTGGAAATTGCCCCGGGAGGAAGAGAGGGGGGATAGAATTGATTATACAAGGGCTTATTGTTTCATTTGTATTTCATGCAAAATGCCTCCGTAATGACGCTGTTTTAATTGAAAATTTACATAGCGACGATTCAGACAAGGAGCTTCATTCTGTACGGTGGACTGGGAAAGAATAGACCATACCCTACCTCAGAGGACTGTTTCTCGGATTGCCGGTAATTGCCGAGGAAAAACCCCCGTCTACTAAAATTGGTCAAAGTGTCTGTTGTTCAGGCTGTGTTTTTAGGGCTCTTCCCTATTGTAAATAAAGTACTGACCTATTGTCTGCGAATGAAATTAACCCATTTATTTATTTCTTTATTTAACAAACTTTCTCAGTATCTCAGATTGCGTAACGTGTAATTGCGGGATGGCGACTAGCAAACGACTTCGAAGGAGGTGGTCGTAACCTATTTTGAGATTTGTCCTGCCATTTGTCTGGAGGAAGTGAAGAACACGTCGATACACTATGATCAGGATGGTCGGTCGGTATCCTGGCTTAGAAACGAACCGGGCACCAAGCGACTACAAGTCAGAAACGGTACCATTTTAGCCACTATAATTGGTTGCTTGACTTTGTACTTTATATGGGTATGACACAGTATTAAAACGACTGGTTTACAGCTTTCTAGCATAGAACCTTCGCAGATACATGATATTTTTTTTTTTGCCCAGCTGTAAATTGTTCCTTCTTTGTGATGGGATGAAGCATATAGAAGCATCATCAATCACTTTTTAATATTGAAAAGAAAAACATAGCTGGGAGTTTTTCCCTCCGGTAGGGCAGTGAGTTTAGCTCGCAGTCGCTTTATATAAAAACCTTAAAGTCGGCAGATTAACGTCGGTACGCTGTAACTGCGTAGTGTGAGAGCACGCCACTTTCGTAAAAAAAATTGTCACATGCAGGAATACAGGTCCAAAGTTTGATTCATGTTTAGGCGCGTTATCAAGCCTAAGGAGCGTGTTAGATTCCTCCGTCCTTCGCACGAATGAAGCAGCCCGAGAACCGCGAGAAGGATTGTCACTAAAATTTGTTGACACATTCCACTGTCGGTGACGCGAGACATAAATAAATAAACGACTCTGCCTTCCTGCGCGGATCTCGAGCATAAGCAGTGAAATACGCGTATACGTTGGAGTGAATGGACACGTACATATGGAACAAAAGCTGTAGAAAAAAATACACATATATTATATGTCTAATATATCGTTCTTAAGTTTTGCAGTTTTGGATTTGACTAAACGCGAGTTTTTACTTTCTATGCTCACTAAGTGACTTGTATGACATTTTACCTGTTTATTTATCGTAACATTTTTTTTTGCCTCTGCTCGTTGTGTAGCAATTCCCATTTTAATGACAAAACACTAGTGTTGTTACAAGAATTTGTATAGATGAGAGGTATTTCACCTGGTGATGTCTGTTTCTACCGAAACCTGCTGCAAAATACATGATGCAGAGACTCATGTATCGTTGTGTTTCACGAGAGCGTAGAGTGGAACAATTCGGTATTTTTCACTATGTCGGTAAGGTGCGCTATTCCGAATCATGGAGAGTTACTATTGTCGGAATACGATGTACCTTATGTTTGAGTATGTGCGCTGACAGTTTTGAAGACATCCCTCCAAACTGGAGGTTGGTTATACTCCAGGAAAGAAATAATGTTATTTTTTAAAATTCGGATATCATACTGAAGAATAACAATTCAAATGCCAAAACAGAACTCCTATACAGCTAGTGTTACTTGGTTAAATACAGCGAGGACTATAAATAATCACCAGTGAAATATAGCAGTGCATCTCAGGCATCTTTCTTTTATTAAATAGAATTAATTAAGCGTTCCATTTTAAATAGTTTCATCTTCATGTATCTTCATTGTTTATTCTTTATTTGTAGCGCGTATCTGTCCTCGCTCGGAGGTTAAATGTGGCTCAGTTTGAGGCTAGTCAGTTGCAACGTCAGGTATGGGGTTCCGGTTGAGGACAGACGTTGTGACTAGGTACTGAATGGCCAGACTTATCGCACACCCTGTAGGCAACGACATCTAAATATGTAACTTAGGTATGAGGATGATTAGCAAGACGATACGGAAGTAGGCATACTAATCGAGCAGAACACCCCCCGTTATCATGTCTGTGCTGTGTGGACTCCCTTTGGATAGGACATTGGTTTCCGTGGTGAAAAAATCGGCGTTTTAATCGGCTTTGCTACGGCTGGATGTCACTCATATTTCTTTTTGTACGAATATTCACAGAATATTCTTATAATAAAACCAACTAGATGCACTATTTTCTCAAATTTATTTTTGGAATAAAACTCTACATATTTCAGACAGTTCCTGTGTCCATCATCAGGAGTTTTTCACTGTACCCAGAACAATGGTATATGCCATAGAGGTTTGCTGACAGCTTGCGAGCAGGATCAGGACGGAGTTCCGTCCTGATCCTGCTCGCAAGCTATCAGCAAACCTGTATGACATATACCATTGCTGTGTGTACAGTGAAAACTCCTGATGATGGACAGAGGAACTGTCCGAAACATGTTGAGTTTTATACCAAAAATAAACTTGAGAAATTGGTGCATCTATTTGGTTTTATTATAAGGATTTATCACGATTCACGGTCACCTGAACGTCAAATTCACGGTATATCAGTCACTATACTGTGTCTCTTCCGGTTGTGGATGCATGTTGCCAATCTGTGTTAAAGGTTTGTTTCATTGTGCGCAGTAATAGTGCCGTGGGTTCCGCTCCGTTTCGCGTCTTCAGTGTGGAACTGGCAATAAACATTTTCTGTTATCCCAAGAGACGTATTAAGCCCATGTATTATTATTTACTGCAGGCAGTAACAAGGATTTAACATTATCATAAATTAGTATCACGTGTAGTTACGAGCGTGCGTGCATTTGATCATCAGGCCCTTCCAGAAGGATCTGTTAATTTTAAGTTCACGGTTCACGTAACGGACGACAATACAGTGGGGGGAGGGGGAGAAATAGTGGCTCCTGCGTCTTCTTAGACGCGTTTTCGCATTTATCTTCAGAAGGGCTAACTGTAGTAATGACTAGTGAAATGTGCATTACAAGTAAAGGGGAGAATTTGTCTGTTCCCGTCCATTGACCAGTAGAGAAAGTTCTGTATTTGTGTGCATTCCATTACCCCTTCGCTTATTTTCGTCCCAAAATTGTGATGTACATTTTGACTTCTACCAGTTACTTTTCTCATCCATAGTACTATAGGTTTAATCACGTTTAAAACGCGGAGATGGAGACATTGTGTATTCTATGCGTTCTTTGAATAAATACATTTTTTTTGTTTATGGATTGTTTAACGTCAATGTCAGTAGCTAAGATTAGTTGAATAATATCCGAGATTTGTAAATAGGAAACGTTTTAGAAGGAAGGGGTACTGACGTAATATCTTGCAGGCCGGCATTAACTTCGGGTAACTGAGAGATCAACGAAACACCAATGCGTAATTGGTGTCGCTACCAAGATTCGAAATGGGGAGCTCCAAAATATAAGGCAAAGGCAAAGGTAAAGATAAAGTTGTTCCTCTGCGGGCCATGAAGGCATATAGGGGGAGTAGAGTTGTAGCTCCACTCAACTTCATCAGTATATGAGGGTAAGTTGCCAGCCTCGTGCTCCGGCCGCCTTTACCCTTTGGGAATGAACCCCGGTACTCATGATGTGGGAGACTGGGGAGTGGCTCAGCACTGCTGTGGACGTTTTGGTGAAGAGAGAAATTTCCTGTCCTTGCCGGAAATCGAACCCCGCAACCTAGTCACTATACCGACAACCATGTACGAAGTATTTGTTTTATGTATTTAATATTACTTCACAGCCTGTTGCCCCCATTTTCTGTATTGTGTCAGACGTCATAACTTGGATAGTTTGTTTTTGTATTCATAACATGAAAAATTACCAGGTTTCCTCAAGCTGTCTCTAAGCCCGTCTCGCATGGCGTGAAACGGAATTTTCATTCCGAAGGCAACTGTTTGCTCTGCGATTGAGGAATTCACTTTTCTTCACGTCTTCGTCGAATTTATTTTATCAGCTGGCGAGTACACATTGACAGCGATGATTTATTTCTGAGGTTTAAAGCTGCTTTCTCCTTCACTCCAAGTGGCTTTAGTCTCTGACCAAAGCAGTGATATATGAGCGAAATTGTGCTTTGAACAAGCAAGACAAATAAAATAATCTGTGAAGATTATCGACTTCTGCGATATGACTCCGTGTGGTGTGGTAGATATTTTCCGACGTATTGCGGAACGTGCTGCTTTGGTCTTCAGAGTGACTCGTTAAGTTGTTAATTGTTTACTGGGGAGAAAAATAACGTTGAGGTTATTTCGTCCTGCTGTATGTATAACGACCTTTCAACCCATCTACGCAATCTGACATCGTCTCACGTCTACCAACATTTCTAAGACATTTCGTCGTATACGTGCAGCTGCTTCAGCCGTCAACTTATCAAGGAATTAGGAATTCAGAATAATACTAATTCGCCTAACAATTTGAGGTCTTAATTTGTATATAATTACAGCTGTTAATTTTGTGTTTGTAATTACCGTACACAGGATGATGATGGCTTTGTTACAATCCAAAACATGTAGCTGATTTAAAAATAATATATAGTCGTGTTCTATGAAAAAATATTGGTCTATTATTGAGCGAAAATTATTTTGAAGAAGACTTGTGAGGAAACTGAAAAGTGTTTTCTTCCAAATAATTTGTGGACAGTATCAGTTTCAGAAGGAACAGCAGGCCGAGAATTAGAATGCATTATACACAGGTCAGGTGTGCCCATCATTGATGTATTATCAATACTACTACATTATATTTTCCTATTAGTTTGCTGTAACATCTTCATGAAAGTGACAAGCAAGGAGGTTTCTAGACTTTGCAGTTTTGTACAACTGAATAGAAAGTTTCAAGGGCAGCAGCATGTGTTTATTTGCAGTATACAAAATTGTTATGAGTTTCAATTGAAAATACTATGTTTTTTTCAGTTGTCAAAACAGTAACCTTCCTTTTATCACATCATAAACCACACAGAATAGCAGGATGTCAACGCTGAAGACCAAAGTCCTTATGTTTATCTCAGTATTTAACGTACTTGATGCACAAAATTTTTGTTTCACAATAAGTTTTATTTCATGCCTCTACATGTTTCGAGCATATGTGTTCGAAACATGTGGAGGCATGAAATAAAACTTATTGTGAATCAAATTTTGTGCATGTAGTTGGTTAAATACTGAGATAAATATACTGAGATGCACGGTCAACAAAACGTCAAAAAAAGGTCCTTATGTTTAATTATCTTTACAACTTTATCTTGTTTATTTAAAAAGTTGCACATTGCAGTCAGCTAAGATACATGATTTATTTTCAGACGAAATACTAATTGTTGAGTTTATGTGATTGTCATTCAACACCACATTTCATGTCACGGGCATGCTGAGTTACTTCTTCTCCACTAATAATTATGGAGGTAAACCTATACTATATAAACTCTTTCTGACACATTCTTATTTTTTTATGCCTTGCAGTGTTTGTGCCATATACACAACATAGTTATATTTCAGCATCATCCATTTGATAGAAAATCAGATGCTTGCAATAAAGGTCAAACAGGTAAAGTTTTTCTGGTCCATGCCAAAAGGCATGTAGGCCAAGAAGATTTATAACATTCTGAGCCTCAGCACTAGCTGGAGGTGAGATGTTAACTTTATGCACCAGCAGCTTTATACCCAGGAAAGCAACCTGGTGCACATTGAAAGGGAGGTTATGTGGGCCCAGAGCTAGTCTGGGCACTTTCTAAAATAGGAAAATGCCTTACCCCTGAGAGAACATGAACCCTGGACAATCTAGTCGCTATACCAACTATGCTATCTGTGCCCCTCTGTTTGTTGGCGTGGAACATTAAACGCTAATGTCAAGACAGCTAAGATATTATTCTCAGAAATTGGATTCCAGGTTTGTAATTCACATTAAGTAGTTTTTAAGAGAAATCAGATGGACTGTAATTCAGCTCCAGACATCTAAATATGAATAGCTGATTCCCTACAGCTGTACAATGTGTAAGTTACAGTGTAATTTGTGGGCTTGATTGAAAAGGGAAAGAAGTTTTGTTCGAGAATGCACGTTTACCTCCTCCCAATCAAAAATTATCTATTAAGATGGTAAACTTAGCATCAAGGAAGACATTTCAATCAAACCTGTATAAAGACTTTTTTTATCCAGGCTCATGTTTGTCAACTTTTAATTATCAATTAACAGTTTTCGATACAACATTCACGCCCATCGAAATGGGTCTTAACAATCCAATTTTGGGTCCAGCCTGTATGTTGATAATCACTGCCATAATTAAGCCTCCTGCAGTACTTTTTTACAGGTGGTAGGCAATGGTAAGTAGTACAGGCATCTTCTTTCGTAATGGAATGGGATTATTTCAAAATATACATAAAATCATCTATTTTGCTTTATGCGTACTGCTTCCTCCTAAAAAAAGTACAGATCTCCCAAATGAAGGAAGCCGTAAAAGAAATAGAATCAATCTGTTTTAACTGTGTTAGGCATAACGTTATACTCAATTTTAAAATTTGGATATTTAAATTCAAATTGAAAGTTGCACGAATTACTCAATACTTTCCCTCCGATTGTGCCCTACACTGGGTAGCCAACAGGAAGTTGTTACACTTAATATATTGGCACGTATTATGCAAAACTGGGTGTCACAGCTGAAGTTAACAAATAGAATTTTTCTCAAAATAGTATAAAAAATCAACTTTTTTACTGTCATTTCACAAAAAGCTATGCTGACTTGGTTTTAACCCTCTACAACCACCAACAGCCTCACATTACTGGGATACTACTCGGTTTCTTCTTCATGCCACGAATGTACTAACATCCTAATCACAGATCTGCAACCTTCAGCTAATCGCAGGACCATAGCTAATCGGTCTCGAAGAAGCCTTGAGACTGGTGCCCAAACTAACAGCTGGCATGCAAATGTTTGATATATAGCAGACGTAGGATGGTAGAGTTCATCGACTGTGTGTGCAAATATTGAATTTGAAAAGCATTATAGTAAGTAGGTTTAAAATGTGTGGGACTCTACGGAAGTACTCCTGGAGTTAGGTGCGAAATCGAAACTTTTTCCTCGGAATGGGCGGGGGGGGAGGGTGTAATTTATTTTTTATGTTAGAAATTGTCCGAAATGTCAAATTCTTACGAATAAAAAAAATGTAAACCTAGCTGTTTAAATTATTACAAAAACCGCAAAGAACAGGTTGTTTGGTCACAAAAACATAAAGATATTTTGAAACGCCATATGTAATTTATTTTTTATTAAAAAAATGGAGTTAAAAATGTTCCAAGTGAAACTGTAACATAAGACTATTTGCATGCATCTGCATGCAAACAAAACTAAATGTTCCATGATTTACGTAATTAAATTCACAAAATTTTTCTTCTTGGTTTATTTAATTTCATCTTAGGCACCCTAATTTTTTATTTCATTTTTCAGAATTCAAACGCTCGGTTCGGTTCTGTTCGGTTCGGCTCGGCTTGCAGTGTGAATGACGCCTAAGGTGGCTGGCCAATCCCAGCACGAAACGTCATGTATTTAATTAGTACCTCACCGAGAACGGGACGCGACGAGAGTGATACGACGAAAGCGACTAGCACTCCTCACGACAAGAGCGACGCGGAGCGGACAAAATCGATTAGGCTGTTAGGATAGCTGAAGAGGTCTAAACGGAGCGTCCGCAGAACAGCAGACAACTCAGACGGTCCGATTCGGTTCGTTTCTGTTCGGCTTGGCTCGGCTTGCAATATGAATGACTCCTAAGGCGGCTGGCCAATCCCTGCAGACACGTCATGTATTTAATTCGTATCTCGCAGAGAACGCGACGCGAGTGATCGGACGAGAGCGACGCTCAGTCCTTAGGACAAAAGGGACGCGACGTGACGCGTCGAGGGGGACGTGGAGCGATCAAAATGGATTACGCCGTCAGGATAGCTGAAGAGGTATAAACGGAGGGTCCGAAAAACTGCGCATTACTCACGCAGTCCTACTCGGTTCGGTTCGGTTCGGTTTTGTTGGACTCGGCTCGGGTTGCAGTGTGAATGACGCCTAAGGCGTCTGGCCAATCCCTGTACGACACGTCATGTTTTCAATGCGTGTCTCATAGAGAGCAGAACAGAACCGAACCGAACGGAATCGGACGGACTGAGTAGTGCGCAGTTCTACAGACGACCCATTTATACATCTTCACATATACTGACAGCCTAATCCATTCAGATCGCGCCGCGTAGCTCTCGACGCGTCCCGTCGCGTCGCTATTATGGTAACGACTGAGCGTCGCTTTCGTCGGATCACGCTCGTCGCGTCGCATTCTCTGCGAGGTACGCATTAAATATGTGACGTGTTGTGCATGGATTGGCCAGACGCCCTGGGCGTCATTCACACTGAAAACCGAACCGAGCCGAACAGAACCGAATCGAACCGAATCCGACCGCCTGAGTAGTATGCAGTTCTACGGACGCTCCGTTTATACCTCTTCACATATCCTGACAGTCCAATCCATTCTGATCGCTCCGCGTCGCTCTCGAATCGTCCCGTCACGTCGCTATTATGGTAAGGACTGAACATCGCTTTCGTTGGATCACTCTCGTCGCGTCCTGATCTCTGGGACGTACGTATTAAACATATGACGTGTCGTGGAGAGTTCGGCCAGACGCCCTTAGCTTCATTCAAACTGCAAACCGTGTCGAGCCGAACAGAACCGAACCGAACCATATTAGACCGCCTGAGTATTTCGCTGTTTTACGGACTCTCCGTTTATACCTCTTCACATATCCTGACAACCTAATCCATTTTAATCGCTCCGCGTCGTTCTCGACGCGTCCCGTCGCGTCGGTATTTTCGTTAGGATTGAGCGTCACTTTCGTCGGATTACTGTCGTAGCGTCGCGTTCTCTGCGAGGTACGCATTAAATACATGACGTGTCGTGCAGGGATTGACCAGACGCCCTAGGCTTCATTCACAATGCACCCCGAGCCGAGCCGAGCAGAACAGAACCCACCCGAATCGGACCGCCTGATTAGTGCGCAGTTTTACGAACTGTCCGTATATATACCTCTTCACCTACCCCGAAAAGCTACTCCATTCCCATCGCTCCGCGTCGCTCTCGAAAATTCACGTCACGTCGCTCTTTCGTGAGGACCGACTCGTCGCTTTCGTCGGATCACTTGTCGCGTTCTCTGTGAGGTACGCATTAAATACATGACGTGTCGTGCACTGATTGGCCAGTTGTCTTAGGCCTCATTCACACTGCAAAACTAACACAGCCGAACAAAACCGAATCGAAACGATTCCGCTTGGAAAACTAACCTACTTTTTTTAAATGGAAGCATTCACTTTGCTCGCCGAACAGATTCGGTTCCTGACTGAGCCTGACCGAGCGTGTTCACTGGCTGATGTTTCGTTATCATAAGGTTTTAATAAAACACAGACGTGCTGCACTTTTTTTTTTAGGAAAATGATTTTCTTTCGCGTTCGTTGTTATTAGTATCTCAGAGTAGTTGGATCGGTTAAACGAAGCTTAAGCTGTTTTATTTGATGTAAATTTTAAACGCATTCATGTGGTGCATGTATTTCAGAAACTTGATAGCATAGAATACTTCAAATATACCAGCCTTTAAAACATATCCAATTTTTTCGTTTCATTGTTCATATATTTCTAGAGTACATTCATTGCTGTAAATTTCAGCGGAAATATTATCGAATAATTCACAAGTTCTCCGCCTGCCTGTGACTTCAGTGTAATGCTAGAAGTGACACACTATGTCCGCTGCGTTGGAGCGCAAATGTACCTGTAATATTTATGAATATTTGCGCACACTGATAATATTCTAGCTGCTAGGTCCACTTCCGTTTCCATTGTACTTTCATAAATGTGGTTCATTTAGCGACCCCCAAATCATTCTACCAAATTTGGAAGCCACCCTTTCCTCTCACAACGTCTGTAAGTGTGTCTGAACTTTTCAGTAACACCCTGTGTATTTATACATGTGGGGTTTTGTGGTAGCCCCAAAGCAAGAAATCAAGCAGACCAGTTACGGAGTTCGGTCAGCGTTGTTGTGTGTGATGTATCCGCCGGAAACTCATATGTGGTGTTGGAATTTTTGGTCCCTTAATATTAAGTTCTAAAATCAACAGCGGACTGAAAAGCTTTTTTAAATTTTTCGTACATTTCATAATATTTGTCGGTTCCCTTGATTGCGTCTTTTTGGCGTAATTGTTTTCTAAAAATTCGACACAATTATCAAAGTCGCTGCAACTGATTTCGCTGTAAAACTTATCATTGATGCACCCTCCGCGTACTCCTGACAGGGCACCTGCCGTTTTGTAAATAATTACCCAATCAGATAAAAAAAACTACCCAAAACACACCCTTCATTTTCCACATCTTTTCTCATATATGTGTTCCATGAAGCGAACCCGAAGCATGTTATCAACCCTAGAAGCCTCTGTACCTTTCTGTATCTCTTATAAATTGTAAGAGTTATTCAGTAAAATCCTGTGTGTGTATGCAATTCGGACTTTTGAGGTAACCTCAAAGAAGTTTACCAAGCGTTCCCACTTCCGACGTAGATCATTGTGTGCATTCGACACGGCAACACCGCGCTCCATTATGCTGGGGATTTTTACTCAAATTTTTCGAAACATTTAGTTATTTGTTGAAGAGGGAGATAAGTAACAGAAACTCAATATGCACACCTACTACTCACATATATGTGAATAGTCTTTATAGAGGAGAGACTGCGTTTTCTTTGAAGTACGACCTGGGTCCTAAAAGCCCGGCTACCTAGATATGTATCGCGAAACGAGATAGATACAGGAATAGGTTATCTCCCCTTGTACGACATAAGTCCATGAAACGTCAAAGGTCACCATTTACCCATTTACGAGAGAAGTACAAGATATACGACAGTCTGGCTTTTACGAGGTATGTGCAAGGAAAAAGGTAGGCCGGTGAAACACGTTACGATTGAAAAGTCATTCCACGCTAAAGAAGAAAAAGGAAATGCTGACTGCCTTTGGACTATGTTGGAGGTATTCACGAATGTTAAGTAGGAACGGCAAGAATAACTGAGACAATAAGAGATCGAAGTCTCCAGCAGTGGCTCGTACAACTGGTATTTCCGGACTTATTGTTATCATTGTTAATAATAACAAATTATGTTATAATATTTATTTATTTATTTTGCAGGTTGTTCGACGTTTCTACATCTTCCTGCGCCCATTTGACAATTATCTTATTTTCTTCTTCCATATAATATGTTTTAATATTAATATTATTTGTCATATCTGAGTATCGTATGCGGTTAAATTAAGTTTTCGCAAACCTTTTACTACCAGCTGAACTCCTTCGTAGGCAAAAGCCACTTTGGCTGTCGTCTCTGTCTCTCTGCTGCTTGTCAGATCCAATAACCTTTAATGAAATACTTGCAAAAGCGACGTCCGATAATGGAAAGGGAATCCTTTTGTTGCCTAAAGTAATGGTTTGGTTTTGACAAATAAATGAAACGCTTTGTCCTTTTTATTAGACGGGAAGGTAAAACGTCTAACGTTTACTTTTCTACTTTAAATTATGTTGCGCCAAAGAATAATACACTAACTTCCACAGTAACTTTCTTTCTGGAATGTGAATACGTGGAATCTGGAGGACTCCGATATTCTGGGGTATGGCGCCCCGTCACTAGGTAACCAGTTCTCTACGTTTCAAAAGAATGCAGCTTGTACGTCTTCAGGGGTCCTCTCAGACTTGTGCGCCCTTCGAAACATCAGCAACGAGTTACCCAGTGACACGGTGTCATGCCACAGAAGAATGGAGCCAACCACATAGCAGTGAAAACCTGTGGAAATATATTGCCATATGTAGAACAGAGAACATCCAATATTGGACACTCTGCGCCAAAAACGACACATAATTTAAAGCGACGAAATGGTATAAATAAAATATTGGGCAAAATATGCAACTTTGAATGTAATTATTTGAGAATCTATAATAACAGCAGTAATGGAAGCCGAGGTAGCGTAGTCGGTATGGTGACTAGGCTACGGACTGGACGACCCGGGGTTCGAATTATGGCAGGGTTAAGAGATTTTTATCTTCTCTACACTTGTCCAGACCGGCTATGGGGCCCACCCAGCCTCCTGTTCAATGGGCACCCCTGTTCTTTGCAGGGGGTAAAGCGGCTGAGGCGTAATGTTAACCTTTGGCGTCCATCTAACGCCAAGTTTAAGAGTGGGTAGAACTATATCTCTGCTCTCCACTTATATGTCTTCGTGGTGTTTAAACGGACAACGTTGTGTTGTTTGCACATAACGATGGAACGGAAATTGTCATTGCCTCCCGGTTTAATGTTGATTGCTAAGGAGCTGCTAAAGCTGGGTGTATGAAATTTTGGTATGGAAGTAGGTTATAGCATGCTTAAGATTTTATGTGACATTATGTGAGTCAGCAGTCACAAAGATGACGTCGTCGATAATTCGATTTTATTCGACCAATTTAACACGGACAGGATCTGCACTAAATGACAGAGTCTTATAAAAATAAAATGAAACATCGCCAGTAATAATAGTAGATGGTGATACGTAGCCCTGGAAGTATATGCAATTGGAAGGTAATTTTTAGGTTATCGCTTTGAATTATTTGTTGGTATATGTTGCTGTATTTTATCTGTAGTGTTCAGAATGATGAGAAACAATTTGGTAACTTTTTTTTAGATTTTTTTTTTGGTACAGAGTTATTGGTTTTTACTGTCATGTTTGTTAATCTGTAGTGGGGCTGCTTCGTGTTGTGATTTTTGTTGTTGTTATTGTTTCAGTGTTAGAATAACAGCAGTTATCGCCGGGCTATATCGAAGGGTACTGTTGAAGAAGACTGGGAAGGTACGTACTGTGCAATAAAATACTCAAAGTTTTAACAGTGTTACTGACAGGTTATTAAGCCTCATCCATTTGTGGGGATCTGGAATAGCTCAATAGTCGTAGTGACTAGGCTGCTGGTTGGACGACGGAGGAATCGAGGTTCAATTCCGGACCGGCTGTGGGGGCCCGCCAATCTCCTATCCAATGGGCAGTATGGGTTCTTACTTCGTGGTAAACTGTGTAAGCATTACAAGTCTGTTTTTATTGTATAGGCCGTAAATTAATGCTGCGACCGTGAAGTTTGGGTCATATTTTTTGCCAACAGTTAGAAACACAGTGAAGCTGATATACGCGACAAATTCAACGTAAATCAGGGCTGGCGCCCAAAATTTGTGGGTCTCCAGTATGGAACTTGATCCATATCATCATTCTGGCGCCTAAAGTTTTGAGGTGGATCCCAGATTTTTTGGAAAATTTGTGGAACCCTGATGTAATCTATAAATAATGTGTGATTAAATGACAAGTTCTTTACAGAAATCAAATACAGCAATAGCAATATGAGTAGTGAATGTAAGATTAGCAATTTTGGCAGGCGGAAATGCTCTCCTGGCAACAACTCCTGCTTTAATGTCGGCTACCTGTTTGCCGATTGCTATGTTCAGTCCGTTGGCATCATAAAGACTGCTCTGTGTTGGTGCTGTAGGCAGCACAGCGCGGATCTGAACGTCCACAGACTCTCCGTCACGTTTTATATAGTCGTCGGCCCAAGAGAGCGGCGGCACTAATGGTCTGTTAAGGTCTTATCAACTTCCTCACTCCAATCTCTTCTGACACCCCTTTTGGCTTCCTACTCGGCACAAGGTGATTTCCTTTTCATATAATAAACGAAGAACGTTTTTATGCGTTCTTGAAGCGACAGGAAAGACAAATAGCAGAGTACAAGGCAAAAACTAGTTTGTAGGCCCGGTACTTCTGTTGAAACCGCGATGTGACGAAGATGATGATAAATAACCATCTTGAAACAAGAACCGGCCTGATGCACATTTATGCGTATTTGTTACGTCATTGTATTCTAATCTGTGTTCTTATGCTTGATTTGATCACAAGGACTTTTTTGTTTCGTACCATATATATATATATATGTGTATATACAGGGTGTTTCATGACTTTAGGGCATAACTGCAGGAGGTGATTTCCTAGGTCTTTGTGATCAAAAAAGTTCATATAAACATGTGTCCGATGTTGGACGGTTACGGAGTTATGACCGTTTTTTAATTCCCGTACACG
>Ga0123352_10005622_pt1 | contig 18941 bp, 7 predicted proteins | sample TergutLab28metaG_FD_89700 | JGI IMG/M metagenome (GOLD analysis project Ga0123352, IMG submission 89700) | Labiotermes labralis P1 segment gut microbial communities from Petit-Saut dam, French Guiana - Lab288 P1 | ecosystem: Host-associated > Arthropoda: Insects > Digestive system > Gut ... | reverse complement strand
TATAATCCCCTTTTCTTACTGTGCCCCCTTTGTCCCACCTGACCTCCTGCACACCCACTACATCTAATTGATACCTCGCTAATTCCCTCGCTGCTGCCTTAAGGGAACCTGCCCTAAAGACTCCTAACGTTCCAAGTGCCTAATTTCATCTCCCTTTGTATTCTGTGTGATGCCTCCCCTAGAAACACTCCCCCCCGGAGATCCGAGTTGGGGAGTAGTTTACCTCCGAATTGTTTTGTCTCCTGAGGAAGCATCCTGCATGTGAGTGTTTCTTAACAGGACTGTTTTACAGGGAAGGGTTGTTAGCACCCCACCTATCCCCCAGGCTGGAGGAACACCCCTTGTAGGCTGTCCACGACTGCTTATTCAATTTATTCGCAGCTACCCTCCATATCGGAAGCCGTTCCTCTATCCACAACCTGAGAACCCGCCATGCCATGGTGACAGGGACCCACTACATGGATATATATATATATATATATATATAAGTAAAGGTACGGTTTTCCCGTTACAGGCCCGGTGTGGCCGAGAGGGTGGGTAGAGTTATAGCTCTACTCTTCCATGACTGTGGCAATAGAAGGGGGTGAGTGGTCAGCAGCACGCCTCGGCCGCACTTTACCCCGGGAAAGACCCGGTACCCATTTTACAGGAGGCTGGGTGGGCCCCACGGCCGATATATATATATATATATATATATACAATCCCACACACACACACACACACACACACACACACACGCACAAAGTATCCATGTTGTTAACTGTGAAAACAATAAACTAGAATTTCATACCAATATTGAGATAGAAAATGTTATTTTCAGAGATGTATAAAACTCTCTACTCTACAACTTAATTGTTTTTAAATTGAGGTTAAAGTGCCGAGGTGTAAGTGTATTTATTATAATATCAAAATATTTTGAATACCCTAGATAACATATTTATTTCTTTATCTTCTTGCGAGCAAGGTTTGGAACTTGTGGTAAAAAGTAATTCACTTCAAAAATTTCTTTGTCAGCTTGCATTCAATATCTTAGTTGTGAACTGAAGTCTACATGCCCCAACGCTGTAACAAGATAAATAAACTCGTTTCTTTGTTTCTCTGTAGTAATTTATATAAACTTATTTAACAATTCTTGTAGGAAAGATAATTTATCATTCTTAATGACTTTGTGAACGAAGATGGGGACATGAATTACATAACACCTTCAAAAGAATATGATTGTGATCTATTACTTGTGTCTCGGCTTATTTCAACTTTGAATATCATCGTACAAGACTTGTTATGTTTTCCTGGTTTAGGAATTTTAAAGCACTCCAAATAAAGCACCTATGTGTACTCAAAGTAGGAATCTGTTTTTGTAGGCGCCGGGTGCAGACAGACACACATATATCTTAATATTGGTTTTGAATATAGAACGAATTTTGTAATTTGTTCTCTTCATCATGTATTGTCAATCGAGCAGAATTAAATTGTTCTGGAGAGATGCACGTATAAATTCAGGCAAAAATATAAAAGTGTTCACCAGTTAGGAAATACAGGTGTAGATGGGAGAATGCGATTCAAACGAATCTACAAAGCGTATTGGGACTAAAATCATCTGAAGCAGTACACGGTCAGGTGTTGGTTTCTTGTGCACGTGGACATAAATTTCGAATGTCAGAAACGCCAGAGAAAATCTTGATTAATTTCCACTTACATAATGACACGAAAGACAGTGAGGAAGATGGGAAATAGGAGTTTGAATCCCGGCAATGGCAGAGTTCTTTCTACCTTCTACTTCAGTGAGACAAAAATCTATATCCTTGAGCAGCCTTTTAGCCAGTGGTTATCGTGGCTCTTTCCACGGCCGAGGCATGAAGCTGGTGATTTAAGTTCATCTGCTGCCGAGAGTAAAGCAAATGGAACTGTACAGCAACTGAATAATGCATCTTCATGGCGATAAGCATCATTAAACAGAGGGACAATATCACGTTAAACAATGTTAGTACAACTCTGCTCAATGAAGTTATTTCTACAACACGAAGTTCTAACTGCAAAGACACTATATTAAACACACATTTCGTTTTTTGACGTTTTGCTGACCGTGCATCTCAGTATATTTATGTCAGAATTTAACCAACCTGATGAACAAAATTTGTTTTAAATAAGTTTTTATTTCATGCCTCTACATTACACAGCCTCTGGTATCATCACACCTACAGGTGTGATGATACCAGAGGCTGTGTAATGCAATTTTGACCTCCTGATGATGAGCACATGTGCTCGAAACATGTAGAGACATGAAATAAAAACTCATTTAAAACAAATGTTGTGCATCAAGGTGGTTAAATACTTAGATAAACATATATTTTATTTTTCTCTTCACTCTTTCTTTGGCGTATAGAAAACTGTAATTTTTTATTTCTCTCGTCCACATTATCTCACATTTGAGGGGTTCATTACAGTGAAATGAGGGAAATGAATCCGTACAAATTTAGAGGGAAATTTCATCTCTGTGGTAGTTTTTATTACTAATCCCCTACTGTAATGAGCCCTACGAAAAAAGATAAACATAAGCCTGTAAAATTTTCTGTGAAAGCTTTGAAATTACATGCGTAGACAGTACATTCCCTTTATGGCTCATCTGTTCCATTTTACAGTTTAGAATACGGTCTGCCGTAACTAACAGAGTGGCTGTCTCATTTCTTCGTGCCTGTAAGTGAGTCATTCTTTACATTTGGTTCTGTCACTCGACACTGAACTGTATGGTCCTCACTGAATTTTTCTAACCTTTTCAGATTTATATCCCTCGTTTTATATTACTCTCATTTCAGTTGTCTTCTATATAAATGCAGTCTTGGTTAACAGATATCTTAAAGTTCTCTCTGCTCTTTGACTCTTGTGAGCAGAGTCGTATCTTAATTAAACTGTTTGTAGTACACTTCTAAGGTGCAATTGGAACGTAGGAATTATAGGTCTGTTGGGATAGGCTGTTACTGCTGCAGAAAGAACCCCAGTAAAGTATACTGCACGACCATTTGCAATCCCCTTCCAGTCTAAATACCGGATGAAATTGTGGCTGTTATTTAAACGCGTTTTACTGGCATATAAAAACATAGTTATAACAATGGAGAGAGTAATTTGTCTGATTAAGAGTAAAATGTTAAGTGCTGAAGTTTAGGAGTCCCGGAAAATGTAATGGAATATGGAATGTTAGCAATCCGTTTTCTAAGTTCAGGGGCCAGATATTTCAAAGTTTCACTGCTTATGCTAATAAAAATAAATTTCTATGTTTTAAGACGGATATTGTGATGCTTTTTGTTCATAAGTTTCGGAAGAACGTGATATGCGCCTCCATGGGGAATGAACTGGGTTTCCCAATGTTGAAATATTTGGGTGGAGGAAGAGTGTCTATTATATAGCCTCATCAAGGAAACGATGGAACCTGAGACGCTTTCCAACAACATAAACGGTTCTCGTTAGAAGATCATAGAAGCCTCTCACCCACTCCGTGAACGAAAGGCTTCAAGCTTTCTCCCAGAACGTAATAACCCTTTCGTCCTGAGGTTTTCCGTTAAGACGAGTACAACCATGAATAGCATTTATCACTCGCCACCTTAGACAAGGTTACCACACGTCATATTTAAAATAAAGGTTCGGTCGGATATGGTATATGTTAAAAAATATTCGGGTTTTCAGCCAGCGGTATTCAGTCAATAAAATTTCCTTGCCTGATGAGAAAAATTAATGGTTTATGCTGTAAATTAAGTACTATATTAGAGTCATACTGAAACTTAGTCACTACTGTGATCTGTCTCGGTGTACTGATTGGTTGAGCGTAAGTCGACGGAAGCTAACCGGCACCATCTACTAACCTACTGCATTTAACATTTAACTGAATTCTTGTATCTGCATGTTGAGTGCTAAACACTGACAGCCTTTATTTGTTTAGTGAAGAACTTATGTTCTTTTCTCACAAATTTCAGTATTCGTTCTTGCTAATAATTAATTGTTTTTTTGTCAAAAATACCTAAACATCAATGAAAATTTATAGAAAATTTCGAAGAAGAAATACACGTGTTTTCGGAGTGGCTGTAACTAAACTCAAGCTGAATGCTAGAAACGCATGTCAGGAGTATTTGTATCTGTTGCGAATAAAGGATGGTTAAAACTCTTGAAGCACATTTGGAAACAACAAAACACAACAAGAACGTTCGAGGTGACAGCAGTTAGTCAAATAATTTCTTTGTGCTAGAAAGTTATAAAGGAAATAACGTACATGCGGCAGACAGCGTCTTTGCTTTTAATTATATAAAACATCACAACATTTACAGTTCTACAGAATTCACTAGTAATTTCACCTAGAAAATTGTTCCTGGTTCAAATACAGCTCGAAGGCTGACAAATGCGTGAAAGAAAACAGAAATAATTAAGCCTGTAAATGGTACGATTTCTCCTCACGCAACTTAGACTGAGAATGTATCCATGTCAGACATACGGTTTTGTGGACTGGCGACAGATTGGAGCAATCAGTTTGAGTTAAAAATTTTCCCAATCGTGATTCAATATTTTTACTGGCGAAAGACTGGATTTCACACAAAACTATGCCTAATAAAACAGCACAAACTATAGTTCAGTATGAAATAATGTGGAATGCCAACATCATGCAAAAGGTAATGTTATTAATATATTCTAAGCTCGACACGTTTCGGGTACATACGCCCATCATCAGGAGCATTAGATGTTGAGTTGCAGCATATGGTTTTCTGCACTGTAAAGATGAGATGAGATAATATGGATTGTGTGTGTGTGTATGTGTGTGTGTGTGTGTGTGTGTGTGTGTGTGTGTAGTATAGTGTAGTGTAAAGCCACTACACACACACACACACACACACACACACTTCATATTATCTCATTCTTTACAGTGCAGAAAACCATATGCTGCAACTCAACATCTAATGCTGCTGTTGATGGGCGTATGTACCCGAAACATGTCGAGCTAAGAATATATTAATAAAATTACCTTGTTGCATCAAGTTTGCATTCCACATTATTTCATGAGAAAGATGCACGCTCAAACAACCCCCTATAGCTTAGTATGTTTTCAGCGGTATTAGAAAATAATGATTTTGTTCCAAAATGTACTGAATTTTCAGGTGATAATTGAATGTTTCCAACAAACTTGGAGGCACTGCAGTGACAGAAACATCAGCCATTACAATACGGACAATCTTCACATTGTTTATCCTTCAATGGCTGGGAGTTTATCTTCCAAATTTGTGACATTAAAAATTATGTGACGCAAATATGGGAAGATGACTGTGAAGAAAAGTGTTGAAAGATTTATCAACGTGTATAAGGAATTCACGCCTGATGCTTGGAGTACTTTAATATGTTGATGAAGCATTAAGATGAACTGTACGTATTGGGCTTCTTAAGCTGAGGTGTTTACATATCATGGTACAATATTCAACTAGCCATTCAGTATATACACTCAGAAGGTGCTACAATTGATGACACCAGGTGTTTTGATGCTTCTTGTTGCATTCAAAACTGTGTAAGAAGAAAGAAATTCAGGATTTCTTCTTTCCCGTCCCACGAAAAAAGGGCAGAATATTTCAGTGAAGGTAATAACACTTCCATTCAGCCAGTAGTATTGAAGTTATTAGAGTGTTCGTTTCCTAGCCCCGCAAATAATGGGAGCGATGATTGCTCCGCCTAATGCAGAGTTAATGGATACAAGAGAGAAAAGAGTTACGTGCTGACTCAAAGAACTTTCCATGTGGACTACAGTTTTAAAAATACGCCTCGTGAACAGTTTCGTACTTAAATTTCTGGTGTTTCTGCGATGCTGAAGGCAAGTGGATCCACTGAAATATATGCTTGAGCCTAAAATTCCTTAAGTGTAATTTTTGTTTGTGCTCTTCGTGTTATTGTGAGCAAAATAAAATATATTCTCTTTTAATGGTCAGTAAGTTGTAAATGGCCTCTTTTCTTGTTAAGGATGTATGATAATCCTGACCTTAAACCACCCAGGGAGGAACCTTAAACAGGTAAATTTAGGAGTCCTGAGAAGTGCTCTTTAGCTCACTTGAAACTGTGGCCTCACATTTGCTTGCTACAAATCCGGTTCCCTTTTCCATTTTCACAGCTTTGATTGACACAATTCTTGTAAACCTACGTATATAATCAGTACATTTCCTTTTCTGAAGCAATTTAGCATTTATCTGGACCAATATGAATCACCGTGTGGATGGAAGCTGCAATTTCCTCCGAAAGTTCGGAGCAAATTCACAGATAAGATTATCATTATGTTGACACTTGTTTGGGAATTATAAACCGTTGAGGCGTAATTATTCTTTGACATTTGTTTCCGAAAGAATTATTTATATGGGCTAATTAGGATAGGTGTTCGAAATGGAAAAGACTTATCTAACCTGAAAGCCCATGAAACTGAAATATAAATTACATAACTACTATTTTGGACTACATGTGATTTGGAATGACTTTGTACGTTACGGCTGGATTACCGAGGAATCAGGGCTTGATTTCTCCACAACATTCAGTAGAGATCTGACAATCAGTCTCCTGTTCATTGCTACTAGAGTAGGAGTGGGCCGTCTGGAAGAGGAATGGAATGCGGGACTCTGTAGCTGACCTCAGCTCCGCAATACGTCTCCATTTCATGGAGCTGAATTAAACAAAAGGGAAATTTACCCATAAATGTACCCTTTATTTTAACCACATATAAGATTTGTATAAAGGAGGTGTCGCATTGTAATGTAGTAAGCGATATTATAGTCGTTTCTTTTCGATCAAAATCTCACAATCCAGCGTAAATCATAAAACTTAAACCAGCATGAGGGTTATTTGACAGTGCATCTTCCTCATGAATTAATGTGAAATGCCAACTTGATGCAACAAGTAATTTTATTGATGTATTCTTAGATCGACATGTTTCGGGTACATACGCCTATCATCAGGAGCATTAGATGTTGAGTTGCAGCATATGGTTTTCTGCACCGAGTTTTTGGATGGGTGGTGGTCTTAAGAGCCGCTGCGTGGGTCGTGTTTACGGTGCGGACGGTGCCGTGAGTCGCACGGCACCGTCCGCACCGTACACACAACCTGTGCAGCGGCTCTCAGGACCACCACTCATCTACAAACTCGGTGCAAAAAACCATATGCTGCAACTCAGCATCTAATGCTCCTGATGATGGGCGTATGTACCCGAAACATGTGGAGCTAAAAATATATCAATAAAATGACCTTGTAGCATCAAGTTGGCATTTTACATTATTTCATAAACCAGCATGTGGAAGTCTTTAAAATGTCTATACTATATTACACGTTGATCAGTTTAAGCAGGCAACATTAAACGTGTATTCATAGCATACTTACTGCAAAATCAGTTATAAAATTTATGACGGAGACCTGACGTGACATGTAAGTGCGTACTATTATCAGAATATCTGAGTCATTAAAAAAAACACAAAACTGGCAGTAAAATACTATAACAATAAAAATTACAGTAATATTACTTGTTACGATGTGATAACAACTGTGTGAGCCATGTTAATGGAAGGTAAAGAGGATTTATTTTCCCCGGAGAGTAATTTTAGTTTCTTGAATAACGTAAAAATGCGATAATCTAGCACAATTGTCTCTATATATGCTTAGATTAAATACGTAATGTTTAGTGAACATACGAGGGGTGTTCAATAATTTATCTACCTGAGTAAGAAAGAAACAACTTATCACAAAAAAATATTTTTTATTTTTCAATATAGTCCCCTAATAACTCAATACACTTCGCCCACTTTTGTTGCAACGACTTTATCCCCCTGGAAAAAAACTTTTGACTGCTCTTCAAACCAGGTCGTGTCTTCCTCCTTGACTTCTTCATCGCTTGAAAATCGTTAACCCCGTAGAAATTTTTTCATAACTCGGAATAGAAAATAATCCGAGGGAGCTGGCCTGGACTGTAGGGTGGGTGATTTAGTTGTTGGAACCCACATTGCCGAATGGCAGCTTGAGATTTTGCAGACGTGCACTGGCGTGTTTTCATGAAGGAGGAGCACGTCTGCTGAGAGCTTTCCTTGCCTTTTCTCTTTGATGGCCTCTCGCAAAGCGGTAATTGTGTTAGCAAAGGTCTGTCCAGTTATTGCAGTCTTCTGTGGCACGAATTCTAAAAACAGAAGTCCTTTCTAATCCCAGAAAAATGTTGCCATGACTTTGCCAGCAAATTTTTCAACCCTAAAATTTTTAGGGTGGGGGGAAGTCTTGTGCTTCCACTGCATGGACTCCATTTTGGACTCAGGATCTCTGTGATATACCCAAGTCTCCTCTCTTGTCACCAAACGTTGAAAAAAATGTTCCGGATCCTCAGTGAGCAGCTCCAAGTTCTCTTGACAGTACTGCCGACGAGTGTCCTGAAAAGGACTCAGCCTTCTTGGGACTCATCTTACACTGACCTTGGACATGTCCAGCTTTTCATGAATAATGGTCAAAACTGCTCCTGCTGAGATGCCTGTTTCTTCCGCTAATCTCGACACATTCATTCGCCTATCTGCCAAAATCAAACTTTCCTAATTCTGGCACATTTCTTCAGAAGTCGCATCCACAGGACGCCCAGTGTGAGGGTCATCTTCAATCGACTCTCTTCCCCACTTAAATTGTTTACACCAAAATTTCACTTTTGTAGTAAGAAGGGGCAGACTCCCCATAAACTTCCACCATGCGTTCAAGCATCTCCTTTGGCTTCTTACCTTCTTTAGTAAGAAATTTTTTAACTGATCTTTGCTCCAAATCGAGCAGTTTCTTAGAAACCTCACACACAGGTTCACTTGACATGCTGTCACTCTGACAGTTAGAATCGCACTGACCTGAGGCTGCATATGTGACACCTCAAAGCATGTCCCAACATGCAAAGACTTATTTCATTCCGCTCATTGCCTTCTTTCTTGCTTAGGTAGATAAATTATTGAACACCCCTCGTACTACATAAAGTTATGTATTGGAGCCTATTGGAATATTAAAACTATAATATCTCGTCTGGTTTCAGTTTCTTTAAAATGTCCTGCATACAACCATTCCTCACTTACTCGCGCACCGAAAATAATGTTGGTGTGGATTTTTTAAAACTTTGTTTCTGTTCCTGCTTGCGACCCCTTTTGGCTTCCAAAAATAACCAAGAATCCTCAAATATTTGTGTCCAGATAATTGGTATCCAAAACTAGAAATTTCTCTCGGGCATGTTCGGTTGACAGTTACCCAGAATTGAAAATTATACACATCTTATGCTTACAGTCTACCATTTCCAGACTGAAATAAAAAATAGCTGAAATATAAATAGCCACTGTTTGAATATAAATTCAATCTCACATCATAGAATACTAGTGTGAAGAATGGTGTTGTTTATTCGTCTCACAAATTCCTTTAAACTTAAGAGCGGTTGTAGACAACCGAAGTAGAATATCAGGTGCGACATACAGTTTGTAACGCAGGTAAGGTGTAGGAAAGGGATGTAGTTTGAACACTGCAATATTTAGACATTCAACCTTCCGCTGTTTTGTTCTCGAACAAGCAGCGTACAAATAGAGTTAATACTGTAATACAAACAACCAACTTGATGCAACAATAACAATTTATTAGTAATTTCAATCAGCTCAACATGTTTCGGGCGATAATTTCGCCCAACCTCAGGAGGATTTTACTGTGTTTACAGCTTGTGGTGTAATTCACTGATGATGTTGCCTACTGGTGACAAGGTCACCAGAACCCAACATCGTCGGTGCATTATACCACAAGCTGTAAACACAGTATAGTGCTCCTGAGGATGGGCGAAATTATCGCCCGAAACATGTTGAGCTGATTGAAATTACTAATAATTTGTTATTGTTGCATCTAATTGGTTGTTTATATTATTGTATTAGAGTTGCACGGTCACACAAACATAAAACAGGTAATACTGCTAGCTATGACACGATTGTTAATTGGTCAAGTTGCAGAGAAAAAAGACACTCGATTGACGTAACGACGCCGATTGTTTTTCTATATCTGCTGACAATTCTTGAATATGACGTCTAACATTATTACTACACAACTGGATTATTTCAATTTCCTTCCTCGACTGTTCTCCAAGCACACAAGTTGCAAGTTCCAAAGCACATGGTTTAATTAGGATGTCTGCAAATGTATAGGCGTATCCTGCAAATGCAGTAGGCAGCTCTCCCTGCAGGAAGCCCACGGCCTTTCGCTATCAGTTCTGGAACTTTTCATCGTACGGCTCTGTCGGTTTGTTCATGCCTCAAGCTTATGCTTCAAAAGATTAACATTTTTGTCTTTTATGCAGGGTGACTGGTATGACGATATCTACAAAGTTTGGCGAGTTACGTAGAACTACCTGGTAACACTTTGTTGTTCAAGACGCATAGGGCATCAGGGACAGTTTCATCACCTGTATACGTCAGCCCCAGAGACAAATAAGAATAACTGCACTTATATTCGCAAAATGGCAAAAAAGACTATTAACTTCGTCATGTCCGTAAGTCCGTCAATTTCTCAGCATGGCAAAGATCGGCTCCTACTGAAAGGATTTTTATTAAGTCTGATATTTTAGAATTTTTTGAAAATCTGTCGAGAAAATTCTAGTTTAATTAAAATCTAAAAAATAACGGGTTTTTTTTGCGTGAAGATCATTAGAAATTTATGATTATATCTCGCTCGGTTTTTCTTAAAATTAGAAGTTCTTAAGACAAAATGTGTAGAGAAAATCAAAACACCCATTTTATATTCAACAACGTTTTTAGAATGTCTATATATTCAGGAGATAATGTGGAAAAATATTGTGGAGCTGGACAGAACACATGAAAATACGGCGCATGTGCATTGCATGCTGGATAATTAAGGCTACAATATGTAACAGCTATTGCTTTTCCACGGTAACAATTGTTGCACATTCGTGTCTTATTGCTACAATGATAAGTACATTGCATGTCATGTTTACTGCAATCTGCAGCTGTAGAAATTTCGGTATTGGATGACAACGTAAAACGTGGGGTTCACTAACAAGGTCGATTACACCTGTGTTTACTGTAGTGGTGCTTAATTGTTTACTTAAACTACCTCCTTTCTAGCCACTGATCCATGATAAATAAAAAACTTAACAATGGTGATGCTGCACAGTGGCGTACCCAGGAATTTTTTTCGGGGGGGGGGGTTTCAACAAATTCAGTTGAGAACAGACGGCAGAGAAAATGGGGATCTGGGGAATGTAGACCACTATTTTGCGGTTCTGGATGCAGCTGTAATTTGGTACAAGAAATTTCATTTCATATAGTAAAATGTTCTTAATTTTTGGTACTTTAAGACTACGCGTATTTATTATGACAACCAATTTATTTGTCATTGCTAATGTAAAACAATTGCGAACCTAGTTAGTTTTAGAAATTTACTGCCTTTTATTCCGAACATCTTGGGGTGTTGGCATCCTAAATTCAGCAATTTTTAACAGTTTTTATAATCGGGTTGAGTTTGACACGATTTTGGAGGGCCTTCGGAATTTGGGGCGGGGTTGAACACCCCAAACCCCCCATCGGTACGCCACTGTTGCTGCACGTTACTTCACTGACACTAATGTAGTTAATAAAACAATTATTTTACTTCCCTCCTAGACTGAATTAAGTTTATGGTGTGTGAACTATGCCGAAAGGGATTGGTGGAAGTCACAGCTACAGATTACTAAAATCCATACAGCAGGAGCAATATTGCGAGTTTGTTTATTCAGTGCGCCCAAATTTCTTTTTGCATCCACGTGAAACTCACCATGTAATCAGATAGCTATGATTATAGGTCAATAACATACGCAACAATGCGTTGCATGATTTGACCTTTACTAAACTGACCGTCGCTCGCTTCCTGGGTACCAAAGGTTTCTTAACTAGATATTCTACGATCATTCGGAGAGATGGGGGGGGGGGACTTATCGCCAATTAAAGAAGTTTCGCGATTATTTTTGACAAAACCACATTCCCTGAATTAAAAAAAATAATCGTTGTAGTAGCCAGTGCATAAATGTATCTATGGATCTCCATGGAACTGTTCGCGGATCCCTTCGGTTCCGCGGAATACACTTTGGGAACCACTTCTATAGACGAGTTTCATTATTTTATGGCCAAAGTATGATATTTCAACGGCAGCCAACTGTAAGGGGGGTCTTTTATGGGTACATGCGTCGACATGACGCGCAATTCTCTATTTTGTAACACTGAAATCACTGGGATTTAACCCTACGGACTGTTGGAGAGGACATTGCAGCCCGTAATAATGGATGGTTGGAGAGAAAGCTACTTTAACAAGATTTCGTGCAGCCATTTTTTGGAAATAAAAGGAACTTTGTTGTGTACACACTACGGCACTGTCACGCCAGCGCACGGAAGTTTCGGAACAACGTGTATCTTCATAAAATGTCAGCGGTAATTTCTATTTTGTATCACTAATTCGTATTTTGTGGGATTGCGGGTTCGAATCCCTCTGGTGAAATGGATGTCTGTCTCTTGTGAGTGTTGTGTGATGTTAGGTAGAGGTCTATATGTCGGGTTGGTCACTCGTCCAGAGGAGTCCTACCGAGTGTGTCCAAGTGTGATCGTGAACCCTCGATAACGAGGAGGCCCTGCTCCACTAGGGGTTATTTCGCTAAGGGGGAAAAATTCGTACTTTGTGGACTACGAGCAAATATTACTCTAACTACAGGATTAAAGGAGGGAGGTAATCAAATGTTACATTTCAGAATCAATGAATGGGTAAAGACATCAAACGACAAATTTTAATGTCCAGTTAATTAAGTTATTATGGATAATCTTGATAGGTACTTTAATCACAATAATTTAATAATGTCTTCATAAGTTCTCTGTTTTCTCCTTGGCAGCTTTCAAAATGCACCTGGGGTGAAAACCTACAAATATATTCGTGCGATGTACAGAAAATCAAATCGTAATTAATTCTAGTATTTCGAAAACGGACAGTTAAATTCATATTAAATCATATGTAGTCATCCTTGCCCCGATTTCAGTGGCCTCGCGGTCTAAGTCTTGCGTCTGCAGCCGCTTCCTTGATGCGATTGCGATTTCGAATCCCGACGGCGACATGGATGTCTGTCTGTCTGTTGTGAGTGTTGTGTGTTGTCAGGTAGAGGTCTGTGCATTGGGCTGGTCACTCATACAAAGGAGTCCATTCGGGTTTGGAGTGTCTGAGCGTGATTGTGAAACATCGATAATGAGGGGGCCCTGACCAGCTAGGGGCTGTTGTACCAAAAAATTTGTCACCCTCTGACGAAGCTCTAAGGAAGTATGTGATGAAATGAACGCCGGAACGGATTGTACATTAACATAATAAGCTTTGAAACAAGTGCGTATTCAGTTGCAAATTGAACTCAGGTGCATGGTAAGGGTAACCGGCCTTGTATTTGCCCATATTATAATTACATATAAAATACCGTACCGCATGTAAAGATTATGTGTTGGAAATGATCTTCGACTCTCACACACACTTCATTTGGAAGAATCTGAAACATGGGGAACCCTAATTCTTAATTTCCTGCTGACATTTTGCTTACTGCTTTTTCCTTATACGTGATTATCCTGTGTGGTAAGTGGGTTGTACGCTCTTGTTCACTATCCTGCTCACGTGTTAGAAGCTGTGAGCTGCGTGGGAAGTAAGATGACGCAGTGCAACTTATATGTCCCGATAAAAGAGCCGTGTGCGCGTCAGGCTTGTTCCCCGGAGCGTAAGCAATTTCTAGCAAGCACTTCAAATAGTCGTTAAGTAGGTCAGATTGCTGAAGCAGGTCATTATCCAACACCTACTCAAACATGAGGAGTGTTTTATCATGCGTTATATGTTTTATGTTGTATATTATCAGAAGAAACGTTAGGCCGTTACGCTTGCCACCTGTCTAGGGCGGTTTTCGGTTGAACTTCCTGCATAAGGAATTTCGGACAACATAAATAAAATCAGTGACTACTAGGGGGGGTTTTATTTTGTATTTGTGATTACTATGTACGTAGATAGGCATGCTGTATCCCCTTTAATAACAAGGAGTTTATCGGCGTTTCTAAAATTAATAGCGACATAAAACTGTCGTTTCCCAAAAAGACAGTGAACTTACCAACTTCATGCAGAGTGAAGTCGAAATAAGACGAAACGGATCATCCTGGAAAATGTGCAGTGGACGTAAAATAGAATTTTTGTGACGGCAGTGTCTTCTGTCACGCAGGCGAAGAATTTTCATTTTATATTTAAAAAAGAAATAAGAATATCCTGCACTTGATTATTATTAATCGCATAATTAGCTTGTGATTATTTCGTCTAGCGGTTAAAAAACACATAACGATCTTAAATTCTTAGAATTTGTTCTTATGACAAAGCGTTTTATTTCCCAATCTGGAACCAGAATACTAAATTTCATCACCCTAAACATAAAACCCGTCATACGTCAATTCCATCAACTTATTCACTCTGAACCTCTTTTGTTTAAGCTGAATGACGTCCCTTCGCATCTCATTCTCGAAATTCCAAATTAATATTTTTGAAAAGATTTTCAATCAAAATTCCTATCATTCATTTGAATACTGCATACGTCATATACGTCATGAAGATTCTTATAACTTAATATTCTAAATTCTTCGCTGTCTTCATTCTTCTAAGCCACCAAGATTCTTCTCAGCATTTTTTTGTACTTTCTGTCGAATGCCGAGTTTAATTAGTAGCGGTGGTAAAGCACGATAGAATTTATATCAGAGGAAATGAAATAAATCCTAAAAATAGTCTACGAAAACAGCTTTACATTTCGTATTTCAAATGATCCTGGCTGGAATTAAGGTAGGAGATTTTTGTCTGTACTTAGGCAACTTTAACTGCACACTGTTGTGTTTTAATTGAGACATTAAAATCCAGAATGTTAAGTCTCCAGAGTGATATTTTTGACAACCCTATTCTGTGCAATTGAATTGATTACCAACACCATAGCACGGACAGTGCCTCAGCTGCATGAGGGAGAGTCAAACACATAAAGAACGGCTCGTGAATACAACTGTTAACACCAATTTGCAATGTAAATTACTCGCAAATTTTTGTTGCCTGTTGAAAAAGCTGTCGTCATGTACAGCCAACGATTTGTATCATGCATCTAATCTAAATATGAAACGAGATGCGTGTAGATTGTACTATCCACCAGTCTTTTCATTATTAAAAATATCTCGCATCAAAAACAGTTGTTATATTCCTGGAAGGATATAAGATAAAGTTTCACTGCTTCAAAAACAAAACAAACGTTGCTGCGCGCAACCTAATTTCCACGTAACCAAATTTTTAATACAATACCGCCGTACTATTCTAGGATTTTATTATTCCATGACGTAACATAATTTGATTTTCCTACATGATGCCGCGTGGAACTGAAAACTTGATGAGGTACTGTTACTGCTTCAGTTCTTGCTTTTAGTGTGATAATGATTCAACTGTGTTGCAACACAACCTATTTGTTACTCTATTTGATGTACAATGTAAGTTCTCATCCTATTCAGTGTCAAAAAGGAAGTATGAGGACGTGCTAAATACTGGAGACAGTTTACTTTTTCTGCATACGACAAAACGTATCAGATATTCGCGAGACTGTAGACAAAACAAATTTAATAAGTCTACCTAGACTACGCATATTTGTGTGTCGCAAATAAATATTTTTTTCTGCTTTAATATAGCACGTAGTTCGAAATAAAACCCAATTTGCATATAATATTTGTATTACAAACTGGAATATAGGAAGGCTTATTAGTGTATGTGTGACTAAATGTTTAGAACAAATTCTATGCATAGTCAATCCATTAGTAACGAACGATCAGCTGCTACCTGCACAACACAAAACAAACACAAGAGAAGAACATCCTTTCCCTCAGCGGAATTCGAACCCGCGATCCCAGTAATCGAAAGGCCGTAGACCAACGCCCTAGACGGCACGTCCACGGGTTTTGTCGATCAGTTGACTAGTATTCAACATATTTTAGAAGTAAGATATTTATTGTAATCTCTACAAAAATCTCGCTAATCAGCACAAAAGATCGAATCACTTCAATCTATAGCCCAACATGTCAACAACATTAATTTCAACACTACTTCTCGATATGCCTTTCATTACTAAATCCGTACCCACTCACATTCTGGTACCTTTTTATCTTATTTTCTTGCACTGTTTCTGTGAGACTATTTCTTATGCAATTTTCTCTATACATTTGTTAGTTGAAGGTACGGTGTCACAAACACCGTTCTTAACGCTACCCTTTGTTTTTGTTCTTTCTTATTTCCACAGAGTAATAACCAGAGCAGGTTAAAATGATCTGTTAATTAGGTAAAGCAGTCCCGTTACAGGTCTGGAGTGGCCCAAAGGGTTCCAGGAAATTAAGGTTCCCAGATTTCATGAGCAACGGCACAGGATGGTGGTAAGGTTGTCAGTCCTACGCACCGGCCGCCTTTACCCCCAGGAAATGTTCCTGGTACTCATTTCCGTTAGAAGCTGAGTCGACTCCAGGGCCATAGTGCGATCGGAAGGATTATGTCAATGAAAAATTCCAATCACACCATCTGGAATCGAACCAGCGACCTTCCGATTTGTAGCACAGCACCTTAAGCACTGTGCCACCGCGGTCCCTGATCTGTTAGTTACTTAGATCTAACTCCGGATATACATTTAAAATGAAAGTATCAGTCCCACTATAATTAAGTTTTACTTTTTCGACTCCCTGTTGACTGTCCTCAGTTTAGCCCCACTAGTATCTGGTATGAATACACTCACATTTCAAAAAAGCTGATATTCAGGCTTCACGGTTTCATTCCGCCAGTCATCCATAACACTACTTAACGAATATCGTTAGGGTGACTTTAAGGACGAGATAGATGGAACGGGAAGAAATTATACAGCTCAATATATATTTATTTACTTACCTCACCCCCACCGCAGTTCGAATCCCAGAGCGTCCAGCACGCAGCAAGTCGCTATGCCCACTACGCCATCCTGGACACATTCATTTGCTCATGTTCGGATGATGAAATTTTATTACATAGGATCAAATTTTGCTTTGCTGACGTGAAGAAAATCATAGGGATGTTGTAGATGGGAAAGTAATTTGCTCAATCGTAGTTTAAAATGTACGCCACAGGTACACTTTCACAGGAAGCAGATCACGTATTATCTGCCGCAAAACGTAAATTTCCTATCGTTTGAGATTTTAGGTGTCCCTTGTAGGGACTATGAAGTTTGCTGTTTGGAGGAGGGGAAGTCACGTATTCTTATAGCAGTGTATAGACATTTCAGAGGATTTGTTGCCTCCATTACCAGCGACCCTAATGGCAGTATTAACAGGACTCTCCAAAATGACAGTGCCACAGTAAGTGACGTCACATTACAGCTTGCGAGTTGGATCAGGACGGTACTGGTTCCGTCCTGATCCTGCTCGCAAGCTGTCAGCAAACCTGTATGACACATACCATTGCTGTGTGTACAGTGAAAAAACTCCTGATGATGGACAGAAGGACTGTCCGAAACATATAGAGTTTTATTCCAAAAATAAATTTGAGAAATTAGTGCATCTAGTTGGGTTTATTATAAGAATTTATCATGATGCAGGGTCACCTGAACGTGGAACTTCCTTCCTTTCTGTTTTCTGCTTCGTTCCGTGTGCAGGAGAGAGAACACAAACCAAGCTAAAACTGTCACTATGCACACATCAAAAAACATAAGAGGGAGTGAAGATAATCCCCCGCGCATTCTTCCGTTAAATATTGTAGGAAGTTGAATTGTCAGATTCACGACCTATTGAGCACGTGAATTTGTCTGTCGGAGAATCTGTGGACTCCAAAACTGGTCTGGATTTTATGAGAGGATGAAAATCTCTTGCCTTTGAATGGAACTGAATAACAATTTAATGGTCTTACAGCCTGTAGCCCAGTCACTCTACTGCCTGAGCTGTAGTATGTCAACGCAGTGTTAAAGTATTTATAACAATTTTTGGATAGGACTATAAATGGAATCCTTATTATGAAATTTTTTCTTATTGCATTAGTAAATTTTAATTACCCACTCTTCGAATTTTCAGCTACTGTTATAATCTTATTCTGAGTCATCCTATTTTGTTAAAACGCACAAGAAAATAGCAATGGAAACAAATCAGCAAACCCAATTCAGTTTAATAAATTGCCCGCAATAATGTTACATGTTTTGATTCCCATCGAATCATCATCAGGCAATTCATAAAACTTTTAAAACGCATCAGTTCTTAATAATTACTCGTTGGACTGTAGTTATATCTCACTAAGAAGAACCGATGTGATCGACATGTTTTGTATGAAATACCTGATGATGATTCTGTGAGAATAGAAACGAGTAGCAATGTGCAGTGCCATTTATTAAAAAGGTAAAGGTAAAGTGATTTCGTTACAGGCCCGGTGTGTCCCAGGTGGTGGGTAGGGGTATAGTTCTACTCTCCCATGACCGCGGCACTACAAGGAGGTGAGTGGTAAGTAACACGCCCCGGCCGCACTTTACCCCCGGGAAAGAACCGGTACCCATTTGACAGGAGGCTAGGTGGGCCCCAGGGCCAGTCTGGACGGGCGGAAAATCTCGTCCCCACCGGGATTCGATCGCGGACTGTCCAGCCCGTAGTCAGTCCATATAACGACTGAGCTACCGGACCCACAGCGTGACATTTACTAAATCGAGGTTTTTTGACTCAATTGTTTTATTGTTATTTTAGGTGAATGATCTTGTAATATGACCAGGAAAATATCCATAACTGAGACGGGGGGGGGGGGGGTGGGGGTTGAGGGGAGATTTTTTTTTTTTTCAAACAAAAAAAAAAATTATTTTAAGGGATTCAAAATCCTACAAGAAGGGTGTTCTAATTTTTCCCTCC
>Ga0123352_10005621_pt1 | contig 18942 bp, 12 predicted proteins | sample TergutLab28metaG_FD_89700 | JGI IMG/M metagenome (GOLD analysis project Ga0123352, IMG submission 89700) | Labiotermes labralis P1 segment gut microbial communities from Petit-Saut dam, French Guiana - Lab288 P1 | ecosystem: Host-associated > Arthropoda: Insects > Digestive system > Gut ... | reverse complement strand
GATAAAAAAAAAATGTTAATTTATTATCTAATTTTTAAATAATATTTCAGTTTTTTTGCAAATTTTCTTTTTTTTTTTTTTTTTTTTTTTTTTTTTTTTTTTTACTGAAAATTATTCAAGAATTTGAAAGCAAGGAACATAAGAGGGCGAAGGCGCCGAAAGTGGACATTTCGTGACTTCCATGCATTTGCATTCATTTCACATTGGCCACAAACTCCGTTTAGACCCGTTCACATTCCTTCGGCACCTATTAAAATCGTTTTGTCCGTCCTTCCGTACACGTAGGCTATAGCAACTGGAGAACTGCGGAAACACTCTCCATTAATTTTGTTATTCGAGCAATAGAAAAGTGTCCGGCCGTTACAATTAAAGACAGAATCGAACAAAATTGACAACTCTTTACTCGAAGACCTGTATACATCTCCAGCGTACCTCATCCCATGTAAAAAAAAAAGCGAAAAACAAAATCCCAATTGCGTTTAGACCAGTGAAAAAAGTTGTCTTCTCTTAATGTACTATGATACAAAAAGCACGATTTCGAAGCTTGACCAATCGCTTTTATTTCACTAAGTTTTCTCTCTTTTCTAGCTACATCACTAACATCGAACGTGTATGACTGCAAACCTGTGGCTAAAAAGTGCATGTCTTTTGTGTAAAGATTGAACAAACTTCAGTATATTTGCATTTATTAGAGAATTTCTTGCAAAAATCTGCTTTCTGCTACTTAGAACATTAAAGCGTAACACTCAGAACTACGACAGCAGGCAGCATCGTCGGTACATTGTACCACAAGCTGTAAACAAAGTCTAGTGCTCCTGAGGATGGGCGAAATTATCGCCCAAAACATGTTGAGCTGATAAAATTATTATTGTTGCATCTAGTTGGCCGTTTATATTATTGTATCGATGATGGACGGTCACACAAACATCAAATTGGAAAGTAATTGGGCAGAGAGAAATTTCTCAGTAAAGAAGAAGCCACAATTAGGGTATAATTATTCCGACGTAGGGGAGAAAAGACCACAATTCTCAATAAAAAATGTAGACTGCGAGTTACTTACTTGAAGAGGAACACTGTAAAAAGAAAGTAAGATTAAGATGTTCTTTACAGAGTACGAGATTAAATGCAACAATTTAAATTAAATAACGAATTTAAAGTAACGAAGACAGAGATTAAACAAACTGAAGATTTCTAATTATAACTCAGAATATGTATTACTTAAGTTTCACACACTATAAAATATCTACTCTGAGAAGCTTAGTCTGAAGAGATGGCCAAAGCTTTCTTGGAAATATAGAATAAAGTATCAAGCAGTATGAAATACGTACTTTGTTTTCAGTCCTTTCTGAACCAGTCCTGATGATCTTCTCTGGCGCTTCTTTCTCTGTTTTCTTTTCGGTTTCCTTTCCTTCTCCTTGTGGTATTGAGTGCACCCCACGGAGAGCGGAGAGCTGTGTCTGGAACCAATGGCCCCACCTAACGCATCCACACACATTTCCTCGTCATTCTCCGAAAGCATTTTCTTGATTGCTTGTTTTGGATGTGCCGTAGAAGTTTCTGTCTCGAAGTCACCGCTGATACTAAGATCAGGTAATGAACGTGAGTTGTCACGGGTCATGGACTCATCAATGTTATCGTCTTTCAGTCGTTTTAGGTAATTGTCAAATGTTATTGCTGAATCCTCAGTTGCAATTGCAAATGGTACACCACATTCATTGTTGGTAACTTCACTGTTACATTGTAATTTCTTGTCTAAATCTGCTACACCTACCCGTGAGTTATCTTCTGAATCAATGACAAGCATTGTATCTTTGTTAGGGACTTCTAAGGTTTCAATACTAGAGTCTGGGCAATTTGTTTTACTTTCAACTAGCTCACAGTTGAAGTTCATAGTGCTTTTTGAATACAGTGCAGTAATCTTTTGTCCCACCAATGATTAACTGTATATCTTGAGGAGAAGAATATTTGCTCTTATTCTCCGTTTCAACGGAGACTGTAAGGTATTTTACCACGCGCGTTTATTGATATATAATCTTTCTGCAAGATTTTTCAATAGGGAAATTCCCCGAAAGACGACAATTCACTTGCTGTGCTGCTACCAGAATTTCGGAAAAGCCATGTTTGACTTCCACTGCTCCACTGATTCTTTCAAAAGCTTGCATAATCACAGCAATATTTTTTTCTGAAATTATAATTACAATCTCACTCATATTTTTTTTGACGTGGCGGTTTTTATGCAGTAACTTGAATTGTAAATGATATGCTACTTATTTGCATAAGAATTTCCTACAGAAATTTTATTTGGAACTAGGCGTTCATAACGAGGAATCTGAAAACACATTTCATTTACCGGCACCCATGAACCTCGGTGCTGACGTCACAACATAATCTGCCCAAACACTGGAGGTACCAGAGGTCTTACACGCATATGTGTTACAGTATCCTTGCAGTAGATCGCTAAGCCTTAGCACGGACATAAGTTTCAAGTCTCGGCATTAACCTTTTGGCGCCGGAATTATTTTTTAAATTTTAGCACACCCTGTATATAAAATGTGAATAATACAAGAACCAAATATGTTAGAATTATGGAACAAACCGTATTTTCAAGAGAAAAAAACGGAGAGTATATACCATGTTTAAAATATTCAGTACCTATATTTGTTGAATATATAAAATGCAACTTTGGAGGTTAGCGGTGCGGTACGTCAAATAGTTGACATTAGGCGTCAAAAGTTAAGATGGTGCAAATGGACGATCAGATTACTTCTGAGACAGCAGATTCAGCAGGAAGAGATGGGTAATCTGAAAAATATGTTCGGGATACATCATTGCAAACAACAAGCTATATGAAAACCAATCAGTTTGTATGGTTAGATTCTAATAATAGAACAACTTTTAACGTAATTCATTACACAATTAAAACATTGTAAAAGTGTGTGGTGTAGCGTACATTTAACGGGAACCTCAGGAATACGTTACTGTAAATGACAAGAATGATTTTCATGCAATTTGAATTAAAGTTAAGTATAATAAAAGCGTACAGAAGGACGGAACACAAAACCATAGTTGTGCACAAGACGAGAGTAGGAGAAGATTACACATATACGGACAGGGATCACACTTTCCTAGTGCACAGATCTACAGCTCTACTATTCTACTGGCAGTATTATTACCGTCTCATTGAATTGTTGTGAAGGACTCGTCACCTAATTCCAGGTGTTATACAGCTAAAGCTAAATTTTTTAATACAACCCTAAAGTCGCCATATTTTTAATTCCCGGCTCTCACAATAATTACTTCGTACAGAATGTAGAGTAAAAGTGTCCTACTAATATATATATATATATAATAATAATAAGTATAATTCCCGTGCCCGTCTCCAATGAAGCATTAGTTATGTCTCTCAAAATTAAAGTTACAGAAAATTTCGTAATTGCTGCCATTTTCCAATTCCACATAAATATTACCATAAAAGTATTTTCACATTTTTACAAGATTTGTTGCCACAGATGATTTTTTGGCCCACCTTACAATTTCGCGCGATCACCATATTTATCAGTGTACGGAATTTAAGGAGTGTGGCTTCTGTTACCATGGCGTACAAAGTTTCGTTAAAACCGATCAACTTGCAGAATGGCGCATAGATAACATATGGTATCAGAAGCCGACGCTTTTTATTTTAGGATGGCAGGTACGCTACAAACAAGTAGGAAAGGAACACAATGGTGGTTGAACAGGAGGCGGTAAGGTGAGGAAGCACGTATGTTCTTCACCTAACTGCCAGGAACATAACACTGTATATACTGGCACATATACGTCATCTACACATTAGCCGTTTTGGATGTACTTCACAGTCATGCTGCAACAGTCAGAGGAAGGAAACAACTCATTTCTGTGCTAAAGAACGTAGATTCCAACTGGCGAAGGCCTCAGAACCGAGGAGGCTCCAACCGAAACTGGGTACTTCTTTGCGAAGTTGATCCTTCGACTGGCATGATGGGACGCGTACATCAATGCACAAGAAACTCCCGAATGAGTTTCTTTGAAAGAGCCTCCTATGTCGATGTGTGTGTGTGTCCACGCGTGTGTAAGTTGCACTGACTGTGGGCAAGCAGAAGATGACAGTAATCGCTGCTGAGGTCTGCGAAAGTGGAGCCGAATACGCTGCGCTGTCACTCTACAATATCAGCAGTCATTAATAACTCGTAATTTTAAGCAAGCACTCCTTACCAGGAATAAAAAACAGAAACAGACCACTGATTACAAATAATGCCGTCTTTTAAGCCAAGAATCACAATATTTGCTTACTAAACAGTTCCTGTTCTGACACTTCTTTGTACTGCCACATTTCACAGATCCCTGACCACTAAAGACAGACCGTAAGGACAGTTGTTCATCTGTGGGCGTGTTTAAAGATTTTTCAGAATATGATACGAATGGTGATAGCGCACATTGTCTTCCCAAAATTGTTTCCAGTAACAAGCTTATAAAACCCACCCTGGGTTACTTCTAGCATGACAGCAAATACTTAGCACCAGCGCTTCCATGAGCAAGACCAGACACAGGAACGTGAACTGTCGACATCACAGACACGAGCGTGAGAGTGATTCGAAAAACATTTCGTCCTCTTGGCCTACTGTTTGAGTCCCTGCACGATGAAAATCTGTTTTCCAGTTTTCTTTCCATTTTCTTTTGGGGGGGGGGTTTGCGTAGCTGCGAAAAGTGACTATTAGCTTCGTCTGTCTGTCCATTTGTCGGCATGGAACAACTCGGTTCAAATTAGATTTTCGTGCAATTTTATATTAGGAATTTTCATTAAGAACTGCTGAGAAAGCAAACGTGTGGTTAAAATCGGATGAAAATGGTGGGCATTTTATATGAAGACCGAAGTATACTAATGATAATATCTTGCTGAATTCTTCCCGGATGTACAAAAGATTTCGATAAACGTTGCAGAGAAAAATCAAGGAAGAAAGGCAATGTACGTACAAGCGTTCGTGTAACCACTTTCACCTTGCAAAAGCAATAAATATTACCAATCCTGAGCGTGTGTTTGTAGGAAAGTTATCCAGCATGAAATGCGCAAGAACCGTGTTATATTATCATCTGTGTAATTTCTGGCTCCACCATATTTTTTCCACATTTCAAAAACGGCATGATTTCGGATAAAAGTTACTGAACACAAATAGTGCAGATAAAAAGTATATTTTAATTTTCTCTACATTCTTTTCCCGAGAAACTTTTCATTATAAGAAGGATTCACCGAGATGTATTATTCACGTACACGCGTCTTAATGCAAAGTAACCGTCATTATTGTCACATTATAATAAAACTTTAAATTTCTCAACACGTTTTCAAACAATTCTCAAATATCAAATTTAATGAAAATCTTTTCGGTGGGACTAGAGTTGTTCTTTATGGACGTACGGACAGGCATGACGAAAGTAACAGTCGCTTTTCGTAATTTTGCGAAAGCGTCTAAAAACACGTTCCATTTCAAATACTTCTCTCCCCCCCCCCACCCCAAGAAAAATGTACCGTTAACGAGATAATTACGAAAAATACGCCAGAACCAGACACGTACGTTACATGAAGAAGTAAGAAAGTTTTACATTGTTGACAGCTGCCAATGTAGCGAGAACTCACTGTTGAATTTCCACGGCAACACTTTTAATACGCCGCTCGCATCGCTTCCAAAGTTACACAAGCGAAATTGTTCGCCTCATACGCGAGTTAAAGAAAACAAACATCGCCACGATATTACGTCGTACGTACACTGTCTGTCTTGTTCTTTCTTGTTACACTATCGACAGATTATCTGCCGGCCATATTTGGCTTCTTAAAATTTACAAGTCAGTACAATGTTTCTGCATACACTATATTCGGGTGCTACTGTGAGTTCCTTGTAAAAACACAAATTTTCGTATTTTTGTGCTGCGATGAAAGCCTCTTGCGGTTACCTTCTCGGCATTTATTCATTCCTTGTTTTATGATTCGCTTGGATTTAACGTCCTTTCATCAGCCAGTTGCAATATAACAATTCCCCTTTAACCACGACTCCGAATAAAGCTTCAGATGGAAATCTGATGCCACTATGGAAGGCTCTGTGTTTCACGAGATGCACAAAGTTTAGTCCTTTTAGTTTACTGCACTCATTGTCTGTCACACATTTACTGGGTACTAGACAAGCTCCACAATTCTCTACCTCTGGTTACTTTCAGTTTTGCCTGGACACACATCATTCAAGATACGAACAACAGTGTTGCACGATTCTCTACCATTATTTGTCTGAAGCATACATGATGTTCCAATTCGTGTACAAAATATATGAGTTTACAGCAACTTTCCCAACTAATTTCCTTTTCAGTGGTTTCAGGATAAAAGCTGTTTTCAAGTACCTTCATAAAGCGTAATAAATGTGATTTATGTTCTGTCTGGTTGTCTTTGGAAAACAATTAAACCAACCAAAAATCTTAAATTCAGACCACTGAACAATACTGAATGACACTTGTTTCAAAAGAATACAATTCAAGTCATGGAATGATAGCTGGGTTGCTAGAATACACGCAAATCACTGAATAACCACTTCTATTACTACACTGCAAAGATCTCCAACACTTGTTCTAATACAATGCCTTTTTCTCTTAACTTGTACGTGCCGTGCATAATACAAAATTTCAGTTTATCAAACCAACCTTCCGTGCACAGAATGTGAATACGATACACAGTCTCCTGCTTGTTTCGGCACTTCTTGAGTACCGTGTTCACATTTCAAGGCATGTAAGTTTGGAAATAAATAGAACCATTTTCTCGTGTTTTTTCACTGAACGAACAATTCACACTAATCTAAGAAAATTTATGCAGTTTTTAAATGTAATGATTGTACTCCTCTTTTAGTTCCTTCATCACCCTCTGTCTCGAAGCCCTGTATCGTGTTAAGTGTTGTACAACACTTGTACCTGGCCTGCCTTGAGTGATAGTATTGAATTTATTATTCAGCCAACTTCCAGTCTGCCCAACTTGTAATTTCAGGAATTTTTCTAACCTGTTTCCCCAAAATCTAATACTTATTAGGTATATAATTGCATACACCGCTATTGTTAACAAAACGGTATATATATTCATAATCATCCAGTCTTCTTCGAATTTACTCTTGAATTGTCTATCTTGAGTACTGTGCTCCATCTTACAACGTTGCCTATTAACCATTAAGAGTTTGCTAAAAACTATATAAAAATGCTTTCTGCCTTGTTTGGATCCACAAACATGGAAAATTAATTTGGTAAGTTGAGTCTTTTAGAAGCGATGAACATACAGAATGTTACGGCTCTGCTAAGAAGTGAAGAAACGTACACAAGAAGCGACAAATACTGTTGTTATTTGATCAAATTCTATTAATAAGCAAATATATGTGCCTAAGAGTCTGTACGTATAACATAAGTAACATCTTTTACTTCCTTTATTACATGATTTGCTTCACTTCCATTTCCGAATTAGACTTTACATAGGTTCTGGCATTAGCCGCAGAATAATTATTGCCCATGTACACCCCATTGCACACGTTCCTAGGTTAGTACTACTTGGAAAGTTACCAAGTTCTGGTTTCTCTTCAACCCGATCATATTCCAAACGAATTCAACTTAAGGGTACTGCATATCAATCTGGGTAATAAATAGCATCCAGTTATTCCTAGTTCCATACCCTGTATAACATAAACATTATGAAAATGGTAAAACTATTTCTTCAGGCAGTGACGTAGTTAGGTTTTTGGCGGCCTGGGCAAAATAACCAAAATGGCCGCCTCTGAGGAAAACAGAGAAATTTAAAAAAATCACAATTACTTATTAAATTTTCTTTTATTTGCCTCGATTATTTAAACTCGTTAAATATTCATTTTGTCACCCTTTACTTCTATCATCGGAGGCGGCCACTTCAATCGTCAACACTCCCCACCTATATTTTCGTGAGCTGCCGCTGCTTTTGAGAGAAGCTTATATTAAATATGCTACAGACAATAGACAATGACCAACGCTGTACCGATGCAACAAATCAATCAGTCATAAACATCTGTAGAAACAATGCGTTCTGGATTAACCCCCCACAGTATACAGAGCATTACAAACACCAGTTATTATAAAGTCCAGTGCTGTGTACACGGACAATTCAGCAAACTCACGTTCTGCTTTTGTATAAATACTCCATATAATCACCGACCTCTCGTACTCGATTCTCAAGCTGATGGCAATAACTTGTGTTGTCTGGTAATGCACGATGACAATAAATTGTGTTGTCCAGTAATGCACACAGGCTAGATGTTTCAAATATCGACCAAATTAAACTCTTTTGACTTATGTAATTTACTAATTCAAAAATCTACGAATAACAATTTAGAAAAGTAGTAACGTTTTGAAAAGCATACCTGTTTTTTGTGTGTTTGTGTTGTTGAATTTGCCCCCATTTTCTAGTAATATTTCAAAGAATACAACTTGCTGCTGCTTTATACTGTTTGCTTTAAGCGCCATACATAACACCTAAACAATTTCACTTAACAACGGTCTCACCATGTTTGAAAAATTGCAGATAATTCACTTCACTATGTGGTTTGAATTTATTACGTTCCTTCCAAACGCTTCGCGAAAGTACTGACCGACAGACATCTTGCCTGCTCGAAACACAACATGCAAACTGTAGGTCTTTACGACCGACGAACTCCGTACATTGTCCAGTCAACGTAATTCGCTTTGACAACCGCCACATCAGAATTACTTATTATTTTTATACCTTAAGCCAACACTGTTTTACACGAAAGAGTAACCGGTTTAACTGCAGACTACAACAAACACCACAAGATCCTTCCGCATTTATCCTCGAAATGAAATGGCCTCTCATGCACACATATCACTCCGCATCCCTCCCTCAAACAAGGAAGTACCTGTGCCGCTACAGCCCTACATAGTCTACACGAGCATGTCACATTTCATATAGCGTTTAAACTGTGAAATAAACATTCTTGACATACGTCCACAACTAAGTCCTTTTTACAATTCTGACATTTTCCATTCTTGGAACTGTTGCTCACATGCACGATATACTAAAGCTTGTTTGATTAGAGTGGTATAGCCACCTGATACGCTAGCGGATTAGGAATGACAGCAGTAATATAAGCAACGCCACAGGTGGTGTCGCTGCCCTCTCCTTGCAGGTTGGTTACTCTGTGGTGAGCCTGCCCGGTAAAGAACTCGCACTTTTCATTCCGGTAAGGAAACGTTTTCTGCTCCAACCCAGCGGCAGTTTGTGAGATAGTCAATTTCTGTCACAGGATGTTACATTTACAGAAACCATAATGGAGAAAGGAACTATACCTTTTGACGTAATACCATTACAAGGTAAATAGACATAAAGCATCTAACTAAAAGTACTGTCGGATGTGCAGTACCCTCTGACTTTGGAAACACTCCTCCTCTTGGAGGAGGTTGCAGTAGGGGTGATGATCTTGACTTGTATTAGGGCGAGGACTGGTTGGAACTTACGAAGTTACGTGGCTTTCCCCAGCTTCTTCAGACGACTGGTGAAACATTGCGTCTGCTTGTCCGTCAACGGCGACCGCCTCATAACCAAATCCTCGTCCAGTCGCTCTACATATTCAGTTTCACTTCTTAAGCCACACATCCGCCGCTGTCAAATGTCGTCCTTTCATAACTCAAGAATCAATCACTAGATGTCACATGCAACCTGCCTATAAGTTTACGTTTTATGCCCACGTCCTTCTGTTTAGATTAATAACTACTTGACACTTGATGATATAATCTAACGACAGATGTCGTCAGTTACGAGTTCAATGTTGCCAGGGTAGGACAATCAACGGCTGCAGAATCTTTTGCAAGGTGTTGCATTACCTATATATAAAGTGACCTGATTTTCTAAAGTTAATCGCAGAGAAGCCGAGAAGCCTGCAACTTTTATTTAAAGATGGCAACTGTGTAATTCACCCTTAGGCTAAAACTGTGTGCAGCGTAGGAATGTAGGTTTTTTGTAGAATTTTTATTGCTTGATTTCATAAACGACTGTATGTTGAAGTCCCATGACGGGTGGAGGAGAAACGTAACGCATACAGAATTTCGATGCTGAAAGAGGGTGGACAGCGACAAATTAGAACACGAAAAAGAGCTGAAATTTTAATACTATAGTGGATCTTAGAGAAATGTAGTTGAAGTGTGTGAGGCAGTGGCGTAGCTAAGTCTTTAGGTGTCTGGGGCGAGTAATCGCAACGGCCATTCATAACAGAAACTGTGAACTTTAAACATTAAAAATAATACACACAAGTAGCTGCTGAATTTCCTTTTGTCTCAATAATTTAAAATTTTATGAGCGAAAAATTCAATTTTTTATTTAAAATTTCCGTTTTGTCACCACTAGGATCCCGCTGACTGGGACGGCTCCACCACTCACTCTCTGTCTTCAGCTCTTTTCATAGAGGCTCACGACTGTCCCACCACGATGCAATTCCCCACCTCACGCCAAAATAAAAACCGCGCAAAATTATTGTGTTGTATTCAGTAGGAGAGGTAGTTTTGTTTAATGATGGGAGAGGGAATACCTAACAAACCATGGGGAACGGACAAGTTGCGCCCTTTCCGTACGTTTACTAAGAACATCACCAAACTCCTGCAATTGCAGGTTTCCCTACAGTCACTGTAGGGAGGAAGATTAACCACATCCCCACGCGTAGAAAAATACCGTGTATGCTTCCGACAGCGATTTGCTTATCAGAGCTGGAACAGAAGACGTGAGCTGGGTAGAATTCAGCAGTCGTAGTCACAACAGAAATGCATTCAGTTGAGCGCAGAGGGTTCATGAGCAATACTGCTGTGAAATGGGTGTCATGTGAGGAAAGAATGACCGAAAGAGTTTAAAATAACCCACTCTAGTATCTTAGTGTAAAAGAGCAATATTCACAATTGTGCAAAAATTTTGATCCACAGGTGTGCAGCTGACCGGAAAGAAAACACGAAAGAGTTATGTTTTGGCTCAAGAATAATTAAAAAGTGTATACACTTTTTGATGGTTGTTTGACCGTGCATCTTCATCATGAAATAAAGTGAAATGCTAACATGATGCAACAGTGTACTTTATGGAAGTTTCCTTAACTCGACATGTTTCGGGCGCTTACGCCCATCATCAGGAACACTAGATGTTAATTTGCAGCATATGGTTTTCTGCACACAGTTTGTAGATGGGTGGTGGTCCTGAGAGCCGCTGCGTAGGTCGTGTATATACACTTTCATGATGTAGATGTATGTATGTATGTGTGTGTGTATGTATGTGTGTATGTATGTATGTACGCAGGCAGAACATGAGTTCAGAGTGGAACTCACATAGCCTGTTGTAGAATTCCAATGATAAAACCCCGTTTTGTTGTGTTTTGCAATTCGTAGAGCGAGAGACTACTTTGCGTAGTTTTTGGAGCATTCAGTTCTTGTGCATGTAAAAATAACTGAAACAGCAGTTAGCGTATATTTTATAATGTTTCATTACATATCGTATATTCAGAATAATACTATTAACTCTTTCCAAAATTAACCTGGTTTACTAATTTGGCAACGAGAAGAGTTAGAAAATGATTGTTCTGATATATTTTCGTACAGAAGTGTTCACGCTTTCTCCCAATAAGGTCCTAACATTACTTCTCTGCTAAGTGTATGGAAATAAATACAATTTGAAACTCTTATCTTGATTAATTACTGGTGCTATGTGAAGTAAAATTAGGCGTAGTCTATGGCTTCCTTCTTCTCGGGGTTACAAGCCGATTAGAGCTTTTCCTACGTGTGAATTAAGAAAAGCAATGGAATTTCTGAACGGAGGTCAGAGAAACACATGGTTTATACAGGTACAGGGCCACAAAGGAAATGCGGACACAATTTATGGCCTATGCTGGATTACAACCAAAATATTTTACGTGTCTTCAATTTATTTCATGTTCATAACAAACTTAAATATAAATCAATTAATATCTATAATATATTACACCTATCAAGAGCGAATATGATTTTAATTATAGAACGGGCTCAGACACAAAGCAGAAGGGGTTTCAAAACACGCAGCACTTCGGCATCTTCTGTTCAGTATATTGCCAGTTCACCTACGCTTACATTATAAAACTTATGGCTGGTGATAAAGCGGGAACAATAATTTTGGCCAGATCACATGGTCATCTAACAAATTTAGGGGTTAGACAAGGATAACAGCTACCTGAGGCCCAATCAACTTGTATCTCGCTGGTAAAATCAGTGATAAGCTGACCGCCGAAGCATTTGAAATAAGAAAATAACTTTTAACCTTCTCCCTGGCGAAGCCGAAAGAGAACGCCGAAGCAATTTTGTAAATTTGATGGGAGCCATCCCGTTGTGTTGTAGTACTAAGTAAAAAGCCGTTCAGTCAAAAACATAACAATATATTCAATAATGTAAATTTTCCTACATGTTTCAGTTACAAGTAACCATCATCAGGCAGACATTTCAGTACATGGACTGAACATGTCATGTCCATGTACTGAAATGTCTGCCTGATGATGGTTACTTGTAACCGAAACATGTAGGAAAATTTACACTATTGAATATATTGTTGTGTTTTTGACCCAACGACTTTTTGGTTAGTTAGTTTTGTAAGGTTGTGAGCTGCTTATTTATGGAGACGTACTTTACATTTCTAATTAATTTTGTAACAACGTGCTAAAAACAGCGACACCCTCACTTATGTGATGAACTGCATTTTTTTATAATTTTTCGTATTATAATAAGTAGCCTAAATTTTTATTATACATGATGCGTAGAACAAGACAGGCAATGCACATTTATATAGCGTAACAATGAGGCGCGTTCTTTCGATCATTGTTGCAGTGGAAAAGCAATAAGTATTACATATTCTGAGTGCGTATTTGAATCCTCAGTTATCCAGCATGCAATGCGCACGCGCTATATTGTCATCTGTGGCGTGCCCTGCTCGCAATATTTTTCCACAATATGTCAGAAACAGCACGATTTCGAAAAAGCTTATGGAGCATAAAATATATTTTGATTTTCTCTAATTTTTTCTCGGAACATTCCTTATTCTAAGAAGAATAGAGCGAGGTAAAGTACCCGTTATTCTTGTCAGGTTTTTAATTAAACTTGAATGTTACCAACAGATTTTCGAAAAATATTCAAATGCCAAATTTCATGAAAATCGTTCCAGTGGGAGCCGAGTTGTTCCATGCGGACGGACGGACAGACAGACAGACATGACGTAGCTAATAGTGGCCCTTTGTAATTTTGCGAACGAACATAAAAATACACATTAAAAATTACACTTTCATTTTACGCAGATTCGTTCTTCATTCTGTGCATTGATTTTCTTGTCGCCTGCGTGCAGCCGACCCAAATGTTGCTGCCCGCACCACATGAAAGGTTACGCAGGCCTGATCTACCTGGTAGTTCTGGAGGTCGGAGGAGAAAAATTAAATTGAACTTTTTGGTTAAATCTTAATATGGCCCTTATGCTCTTCGACCTCACGTACGCATAACAGTAATCGTGCGACTTAACAAATACGATTAGTATAAAAAATAGGTTCGTGGTCTCACTTCACACCGACATGAAAACGTGAAAATTTGTTGACCATAGAAATGTCTCTGCAAAGTTTAGCCTTGTCCTACCGTAACGCGTTTGACCCTTGATGATCCCATGGTTTGTACATTGTTCCTTGAAGACAGACAGACGGACATGACGAAATTATTAATGGGTGGATATCCATGCTTTACAAAGTCCTTGTAAAAGAGTTGCAAATTTATTGACATAAAATTTTATTCGTTAATATCTTTCTGATAACATATAAACCACTTTACAGATCATCTCAAAGTAAAATGACGTACAATCATCAAGTACGCAACATAAAATAACCTTAAAAAGCGTAAACTGTAACTTTAAGGCAATATTCTTGCATGCTTTTGAGATAACTGGAATATATAAAACTACGAAAATTACGTCAATAACATGAATCTTTATTAATTATTACCCCTTGTGTAAAACGTGATCTCATTTTTTTCTATAGAAATTAATGGTGCAATTAAACTTTTAAGAATTTTGTATTTTTTTTTTTGTTTTACGTGAAGAAGGCCAAGCCGGTGAAACATGTTCTAATGAGTAATAAGTATTGATAATAAAAATTTTAATTGCGATTGACGGTTTATTTTAACCCTTATCCTACTAACATGGAAAATATGGTGAGCTCCTAATATTGCTAGCAAATGGCAGATGGGATTTAATTCGGCGTTTAAAAGATTGTTGTAGTTATTGACATTAACGTATTCACGCGGATTTACATTGGATATACTTGTCTTTTTACTCATTACTTTGAAAATATAATAAGCAACACAACACCCTCATATTTGAAAAAGAAAAATTTAGTTTTCTTGGTATCCATCGATAAAATAGTCAAATGTTTTTGTTCAGTTGGAGTTAAATATAATAATTTACTTCGTAATTCTTGTGTAACCACCGCTCTGTGACAAACTACCGATGGTGTTTAAAATTCATTATATTCTCTTACACGGTCATTCCAAGTTAAAATGTTTATACTGATAACATCAACCAAATAAAAAAAAACTTTTTCAATAATTGTCGTAGTCCTAGAGAAACCTGCATTAGTATATATTATATGGCAGTTAGTTCACGCAGTCACAGTACAGGTAAAGGGAAAGAGCTGTAATGAACTACGGGAATGTTAATAAGAATGACTGAAAATGCAAATAAATTAATGTAGTAGAGTGTCAACATAAATCTGAAAGGGAAGTAGAAGTCACACAAATCAACCGTAAAATAACACAGGGACAAAACAAACATGCTCGATTTCAAAATGGCGGCTTTTTGAATAAACAACATATTAATGGGTTACACACATTACTTATTCCCTTGCTCTGTAACCATAAAATAGTTCGAGCCCATTGTTCTTGCTGTAAATTTTGATTATCCGAGCAATCTAAGGAAACATACATAATTAACTGATACTGAAAAAAACAATTACAATTTTCTCTAGTATAAGCTAAAAAACACTTTTTAATTTATCCGATATTTTGTCCGTGTCCGAAAGTCAAATTCTGGAGAGAGACATAACTAATCCTCACATGTCTAAAACAAATCATCAATAATCCTACATACACACATATTTAGCTCTTATTCAAGTGTACATATTAATAGTTACTAAATGTGAGAGTTTTATTTTACATATAGCTATTTGTCTAACAATTGGTTCTTCCGTTTCTTTTGTGAGGGTGTCATTATTTTGATAATTAATGTAGTGTTTTGCCGTTGTGTACAGATACAAATATAAAACATGTTTTCCTGTAATTTTCGTGTAAGAAATCGGAAGATGTTTTGTGCCCCATTTCTGTCTGTGTTTGCACATACTTGGGTCTGTTCTTGATAGCTCCTGTTGCTAAGTTTTACTAATAGTCATTTACCTCCAAAACCTGTAGTATGCCACAAGGTTAGTTCGTAAAACGGTATGAGTTATGCAGTGACGTGACACAGATTATTGCGAATATTTCAAATTAAGTATTACAGTGTTATTATTATTACGTACGGATTATTTTTATTGTAGGTGGCAGTGTATAATTGGTATATAATCGTAATTTTCTTACCTGCTGAAGCCGAGCGCCTGTGTTTCAGAGGGACGTGTTCCTTACTGCCATGTGTCGTTGCTACCAGAAGGTGCAGTGTGTATACGTTAGTTTTCTAGAGGAAAAGGAGTGGGGATTGGATGTATCTAACGAGTGAGAGTGCAGCGAGGGGATTGTTTGAAGTTTTATCTAAAATAAATTGCCATTATATCGACCACAAGGGCCGCGTGGTTGAAGACATGTTCTGTCGTCTATCGCTTAAACACTGTAATTATGGACTAGAATGCCAGTGGAAGTAGGTAATAATGTCCACATCTTCTACGTGATTGTGTTGTTCATCTGTGTTTAGGCCTGTCAACGGAACCCTCAACCGTCCAGAATCCTACCAAATGCCTAAAGTACTCACAATTTTACAATTAATTCTGATCTGGAATAAACCAAGGGGCAGACGCAAATATAAAAATAAACATAAATTCTAATTGTATAAATTTATTTTTTTTAATATAACGTACCACAATTATCAAGACCTTTCACTCATTATTTTCGACCATAAAAATAATAATGTATAAAACTGAAATTTCGTGTAGTGGAGACCAAAACGTAAATTCAACTACATAAACAAATCACTGATAATGTAATACACGCCATATCTTTTAACACAATGCGTTTACAAGATACGTATTTGCGGCGGTGCAGATTTATTATTTTTTTTTTGTGTTTGAAGGAAAATTCTAAGCAGTATTTGTAATGTGATAAATCTGTAATTAGTACGATATTACCCAAACTCCAACTGCAATGAAATTACGCGACGAAGGACTCAGGTGTGTCACTGTCTCATATTCAATGAGATTCGTAAAATGGCAAACACATTTGGCGTCCTTCATTACGACGTCATTTCGTCAGCAATGTTTGTGAGTAATAGTGCCGTTTTCAAGCGCCGTGGTGCAGATGCAGACTGCACTGCCGACCCACCATCAAGATCTACGTTAGCACGGAATATTGTCCTGCAAATCTGAAATACTCTGTAATATTCCGACAGCCGGCGGATATGTATTGATGCTACGGATGCTACAAATGGCTTTTTTTTACCATGGCGCAACAGCCCTAGTGGTTCAAGGCCTCCTCATTATCGAGGATTCATGATCACACTCAAACACACCACACTCTGGACGAGTGATCAGCCCGACGCAGAAACCTGTACCTGGCAAAACACAACGCGCACTTGAGACAGACATCCATGCCACCGGTGGCATTCGAACCCGCAATCCTCGCCAGCGAGCGGCCGCACACCCACGCCTTAGACGGCGCGGCCACTGGGATCGTCACAAATGTTATGAAACATGTTTATTTTACACACCTTGTCGAAAACGTAAAGGTCTTGCATTACAAAATCCCACTCAGGATACGAAAGCATGCTTTTTTTAAATCAATTTGACGACTTCCTAAAGAGGAAAAATAGGCTTCAAGTATCATTGTGGTATTGGTGTGTCCAGTCAAACGTGTGAAACAACTGAACGTTTTCACGAAACTTAGTAGAGGAGTTAGTCCGTTGGAAAGCACCCTTTTGACGCAGTTCCTGTTTCCTAGAACGACGGACATATAAACTTTGAGGCACGAGATTTAACAGCACCACTCCGTTGAGTGTCATAAAATGATTTATGGCAGTTGATATTGGAAAAATTCGTAACTTTTACTAAGGTAATAAATAATTGTGTATTATGCTTACGTTTTGATAGCCACAACTAACGAAACACTAAAGCCAGGAATGTGAAACCTGGCACCGGGATAGACCATTATCATACATACGTGTTTGGCTGGGGTGTTCTTTGCAAGTCATCAATTACAAACATGCCGATGATGTGGATATTTCAGATTACACCCAATAAACTTCAGCAAAGACATACACAAAACCTGTACTTGAATGGAAAATTCTTCACGATATTAAATCAAAACTAGCACACGCGTGAGAATTATAAGAATATATGATAGGAAAGTAGGCCGCAGTGAATTACCAAAATTTCTTTGTTTCTGTGAAGTCCCGTGGCCATCCAATGGTCCTATCTCTTGTTCAACGAATCCTGATGAGTCATAATGCGAGACAGAAGCCTTGGGAGCAATTGACTTTTGGCACGACAGATATATAGGATATATTTTTCGAACACACCATTTATAAGAGTTTTGTGTGTCACACTTCTGAAATTTATAGTTGGAACTGCTCTGTGTTATTGTCAAGACGTCTGCTGTCGCGACGTTAACAAGGACAGGCTAACGATGGTCAAATCTACACTGGAATTTAGGTACTTACATTTTATTTTATGTTTGATGAAGAAGACATGACAATATCTACAGTGTAATGAAGCAGGGATGCGGGTTAGCATTTTAAAAACGTTTATGAAAGTTACACGAATCAAGGTTGTTTGTGGCGGAAATGTGGGTGTTGGAGGAGGAATGGGAAGTGAGCGATGGATTAAAAGGGCTATTAGACACGCATCGGAGTTGCTGAGGTACAATTGGGTAATGTTGATAATGTTGATAAGAGGGTAAAGGTACAGGTAACCCCATTAGCAACCTATGCAGGCTCAGAGGGGAGGAGGAGGAATAGCTCCAACGCATTCGCAACCTCGGCGCTACATAGGGGTGGGTGGTTAGCATCACATCCCGGCCGTTTTACACCCAGGAAGGACGTGCTACCCATTGTACAGGAGGCTTGGTCGGCGAGTTTAGGTCATATCCTATGACCATTAGTAACATTTAAACATTAAATCTTTTATATTGTCTTTTAGGAAAATGATTAGCGAACAATGGACAGAAAAACGAACTACCAACAGTACTCTAGAAGAGTCCTTAAATCATATTTCACTTATGTTTCGCCAACTCTTCATTAAATTTCTTCAGAGTCTAAGTGATACCGTAGATAATTCAGAGGAAAAATAATGCAAACATGGATGCAACTCAGTTTCTGCCGATAATCTTAGAAGTGATACCAATCAAATAATCATATTACGTTGTGTTTCTAGATATCGATATATGAGGCTTATTCAGAAAGTAAGTACCGTTTCGCTGTAAAAAAATCGATTAAAATTCCGTATAAAATTTTATTGTTATTAGATTCTACATTCTTCAAACTATTTTTCCACATATTCGCCGCCATTATTGAGCACTTATCGTTTTTGTATACCCTCCTCATAGAATACGGCCGCCTGCGATGTTAGCCACTACTGACAATGTCATAGAGTAGAGTCCTTGAAATCTGAGGAAAGTGCAGGGACAGATCAGAAATTGTGAAACGTT
>Ga0123352_10005618_pt1 | contig 18946 bp, 17 predicted proteins | sample TergutLab28metaG_FD_89700 | JGI IMG/M metagenome (GOLD analysis project Ga0123352, IMG submission 89700) | Labiotermes labralis P1 segment gut microbial communities from Petit-Saut dam, French Guiana - Lab288 P1 | ecosystem: Host-associated > Arthropoda: Insects > Digestive system > Gut ... | reverse complement strand
TATTGTCTTCTGGGGCATCTGAAGGTATGCTGGGTGGTGTAGTTGGAGGTCTCTGGGGTTGTGTTACTGGCGGATTAGAATTTTGACTACCCACCGATGCCCAGGTCGATACAATCTCGCCCACAATCTGCCCAGCTTCCGTACCTCTAGGCATGGCAAAGGTATTTTCTTGCATGGGAATTAGACTTTCCCAGCCCTTAAAACCATAACCTTCTCTTGTGGGTGTTGGTAGCTCTACAAGAGTATTTGCGGGATGTGTCAATTCCTCGCCGTCAACCAAAACCCTAAAAAGTTGCACAAAATTACCTCTGGCAGTTATATGATGGTCTGGCATAATAAGTGGCATAGCAGAAATGCCAGAACCACCAGTTGCACGTGGTGTGGGTTCACCCTCCCAGTCTAAAAACAGAAGAAATGGCATATCTTCCATGGACAACCAGAAAAATTCCCATGCAGGGGCATAAACGAAAGGATTGCCTGCCTCATCCTGCTGAACCTGCCAATTAAAATCCGTAAATTCTAATGAAGGGTGTGCATACTTTATAAAACTGCCATCAACATAAACGGCTGTGTAAATACGGTACATATCTTGTACAAAGATTGCCGTTGCACATATCGCAAGGGTTATTAAAAGTTTTGTCATATTTTCACTCCTTTGTCGATAATTATATATTTTTGTCGAAAAGGTGTCAAGGACTTTAGTCTTATAAAGTAAATTCTTTTCTTGCAAATGCCCGCCGTTTTATGTATAATGATTATTGTGGGACAATATAAATAAAAAACGGACTTGTCAATAAAATAGGAGTGTGGATATATGTCAAAAAAAGCAAATTATTTTCTTGGGTTGGTGTCTGGACTTGCACTTGCTGTCATTGCGTGGGTGGCATTTTCTCCCATTAATTTTCAACTTTCCCCTGCGGCATCTCCCAGGCAACAAGCTACCGCAAACGATGGGCTGGATACAACGGCTGTTAGTCAGAAATTAAGCCACATTTATCGTATCATCAACCATAATTTCATTGGCGATTTTGATTTAGAAACCGCCTTAGATGTGATGTTTGCGGGGTTTGTATATGGCGCTGGCGACCCTTATACGGTATATTTATCCAGTGACGCTTTTACGTCGTTTCGTGAAAACACCCAAGGGCAGTTTGTGGGCATTGGCGTAAGCATCGTCACCGACCCCAATGATGGGCGTATTTTGGTAGTTTCCCCATTTGAGGGCAGTCCCGCATTTGAAGCGGGAGTGTTGCCTGGCGACAAAATTATACGTGTGGACGGTGTTGAAGTTTTCGGTAACGAACGCACACAAGAAGCCATTAGCATGATGCGTGGCGAGCGTGGCACGGAAGTCACCATAACCGTTTTACGTGAGTCTGAGGACATAACGCTAGATATTACCATAACCCGTGACATTATCCAAGTGGAAACCGTCCGCCACCGTGTTATTGAGGACACGAATATAGGTTATTTACGAATTTCCCAATTTGACCGTGTAACTTACGACCAATTTGTTGCCGCCTACGAAGATTTAATGAGCCAAGGCATAGAGGGTCTGATTTTGGATGTGCGTAACAATCCTGGTGGGCTTTTGGATGTTGTGAATTCCATAGCTGATATGCTTGTGCCAGAAGGTATTATCACATTTACAGAGGATGCCCACGGTCGTCGTGTTAATGCCTATTCTGACGCTCGACAAATCGAAATCCCGCTAATTGTTTTGGTAAACGGCAATTCTGCATCTGCTTCTGAAATTTTGTCGGGTGCTGTCCGTGACACTGGTGTGGGTGAGCTTTTAGGTACTACCACTTTCGGTAAAGGTCTGGTGCAAAATGTGTTCCCATTACCTTGCGGAGCGGCGGTCAAAGTCACCATAGCCCGCTACTTTACCCCAGCAGGCATCTGTATCAACGGTGAAGGCATTGTGCCAACCCACTATGTCGAAATGCCTGTTGAACTAACAAATCGCCTTTCGACCCTTGAACAAGAGTACGATATTCAGCTACTTGAAGCCCTGAACCTAATGGAAGAATTAATGAATAATCAATAAATTAAGAGTGATTATACAAATGTAGGGGCGAGCATTGCTCGTCCCACTTATACAGACGATACCGTTTGCGTGAAGTTGTATATATGCACCTAAATTAAAATGCCTCCCGCTGTGGAGGTATTTTTGGGTGAAGATTATATATATTTGTGTTGAAAATTCTTGACTATGTAATATAAAGAGGGTATAATTAAGTTGGAGAATTATGACTTTGCGTTTTTTGTGTACACTCAAGCCCGCAGTAAACTTAATTAATAAACAACAAAGGAGAACTTACTAAAAATATGATAAACCCAAACCATTTACCAATAATATTTGGCAAGCTTGATGAAAATATAATAGCTATTGAGGCTGCTCTTGGCGTGTCAATTGTTAATCGTGACGGACAGTTATATATTACAGGTGACAACAAAGAGCAAGCACAGCAAATCCTGCGTAAGTTGGCAGAAAAGGCAGAAAATGGAGAAGAAATTGACTTGACCGCTGTTATGTATCTGCTAGAAAGCCAAAGTGACGGCACAATTACCCAAATAGGCAAAAACAGCGGTGCAGTGGCGATTACCACCACAGGCAAGGCAATCAAGCCCAAAACTTTAGGTCAAGAGAAGTACACCGACCAAATTAATAAAAACACGGTGATTTTTGGGGTTGGACCTGCAGGTACGGGTAAAACATATCTGGCAATGGCAATGGCAATCACCGCTTTCAAAAAGGGGGATGTGGGACGTATAATCCTAACCCGCCCCGCCATTGAAGCTGGCGAGAAACTGGGGTTTCTACCTGGGGATTTACAGCAAAAGGTCGACCCTTATCTTCGCCCCCTATATGACGCACTTTTTGAAATCATGGGGCAAGAAGCCTTTCACCGCAACATGGAAAAAGGATTAATTGAGGTTGCTCCACTGGCGTATATGCGGGGACGCACGTTAGACAACTCCTTTATCGTGTTAGATGAAGCCCAAAACACCACCCCCGCCCAAATGAAAATGTTCCTAACCCGCATCGGATTTGGCTCAAAAGCCGTTATCACAGGGGACATTACCCAAATTGACTTGCCAGACGGCTCAAAATCAGGCTTAAAAGAAGCTTTAACCATAACCAAGGGCATCCAAGGCATCGGGATTTCTATGCTGACCAAAAAAGACGTGGTTCGCCACCCACTTGTACAAAAAATTATAGAAGCTTACGAAAAACAAGATAATCAACGGGAAAGCAGAAGGCAACAGTTGATTGCCAGAAGGCAGAGGTAAGAAATGAGTACACCAAACAAAAGAAAAAGGCGTAAATTGCCAACTTATATCGTGGTTCTGGTTGTTGTTGCCTATGTTGCCACGTTGGCATTGGCTGGCTTGGATTTTATTATGCCATACAACCATGACATCGGTGTGGGGTCTATTTCCCCTGTACACTTTCAGGCTCACCGCCAAGTTGAAAATATTTACAAGACAAATATCGCAAGGGAAGAAGCGGCGGAAGCGGTGCTTCCCCAGTTGCAGTACGACCCTTCTATCACAGCGGAGGTGCTGGCAGATTTTGAAGGTTTTTTCATAAAAACAAGCATGTTACGTGGCGAGTATATGCCTATTTTACGCCCCTTTCAGCCTGTTACAGAGTATGGTGAAGAAAGACCCCTACCAGATGCACATAGGTTAGATGCACCCTTAACCCCCGACCAATTTCGACACATAATAACAGGCGACAGCCCTACATTTGCTAGATTTTACACCACTTTGATGGAATTGGTCGAAATAGAACTATACGAAAACAGAACCAGCGTAGCAGAGGTCGAGCAAGGTCTGCGTGGACATAATTTTGACGAAACATATATCGCCATTGGTGGTATTTTGGCGACAGAATTTCTGCGTATCAATATGGTTGTAAATGTGGCAGAAACCGAGCGTTTACGCCAAGAAGCCCGTGATGAAGCGGATGTAATTTGGTTTCAAATGGGGCAGACCATCGTCATGCTTGGCTCAGAAATTGACGAAGAAGCATATTTGGCTTTGGTAGAGCTTGGGTATATCGGTATAACTGCCGAAACCATAATTACAGGGCTGGCTGGCAGTTTGCTGACGGTGACATTGGTTTTCCTAATCTCTATTTTCTACATCTATCTATTCAAAAAAGATATTGTTGTCCACAAAAAACAAACCATGCTGTTGTTTGCCCTGTACATGATGGCAGTCGTGCTGATGCGTCTGATGGTGGTCTTGCCTTTCTACTTCACACCAATTATGCTTTTTGCCATGCTTGTGTCTATTCTAATTGACATGAGGTTGTCTGCCGTGCTAACTGTGGGAGTGTCATTAATCGCAATTGTTATGAACCCCATGGATACCATGTTTGTCACATATGCCATTATCAACGGCATCTTCGCAGCAATGATAGCTCAACGGATTGTTATACGCTCCAATATGCTTTTAGCAGCGGGCGTGTTTATTCTTGTGAACGCATTAACGGTTTTTGCTAATTATTTCCTGTTTGCTGGTGGATTTTCGGATTATACCCTAACGTCTGCTGTGCTTGCCATGACTGGCGGTGTTATGACAATTACGCTGGCTTATGGTTCGCTACCCCTATGGGAAAGCCTGTTCAAAGTTGTCACCCAAAACACATTGGTGGAGCTGACAGACCCCAACAACGCCCTTTTGCGTCGTCTGCTAATTGAAACCCCAGGGACTTATCACCATTCGCTGGTAGTTGCAAACCTGTCAGAAGCCGCCTGTTACGATATTGGTGCAAACCATGTGCTGGCAAGGGTTGGGGCGTATTATCACGATATTGGCAAAATGAAATACCCTCATTATTTCGCCGAAAACCAAACTGATTTTAACCCGCATGACAGCATGGAACCATTAGAAAGCGTAGAGGTGTTAAACAGCCACATTTCTGACGGAATGGAGCTGGCAAGAGAACATAAATTGCCAACGATTGTAAGCGATTTTATATTTGAGCATCATGGCACGTCAACAATGGGTTTCTTTCTATCAAAGGCACAAAAAGCCAGCCCCATTTTGAAAGTAGACGATAAGGATTATCGCTACAAAAACCGCATACCCCAAAGACCTGAAACTGCCGTGGTTATGTTGGCAGACACCTGTGAAGCCGCCGTGCGTTCGGTATTCGGCAGGGGCGACAAATCGACAGACGAGATGGAAGCATTTGTGAAAAAACTCATAAAGGATAAATTGGATGACGGGCAACTGGACGCATCCAGCCTAACAATTAAAGACCTAGCAACTATTACCAACGCATTTATGCGGGTTTTCAAAGGGATGCACCACGAGCGTGTACCATATCCCACCAAGAAAGGGTAAAAAATGAACGCATTATATTCACGATACAAACAACTGTCACAAGAAGCTTTTTTTGCAACCTTACGCCATGAAAATATCGTGTTTTCCGTTGGCGTATCTGCCCGATTGGTAACAAACCAACGAATGCACGAACTTAACCTTGAATTGCGTGGCAAAGATGAAACCACCGATGTGCTATCCTTCCCGCTAATGAGCCGAGAGGATATTCTTCGTGCTAACCATCCAAATATCCATGTAAATCTTGGTGATTTGATTATTAATCTGGAAAAAGCCCAGCAACAAGCCCACGAATACAGACATTCCATGCGTAGAGAGGTGGCTTTTTTAACTGTACACGCCACCTTGCATCTGTTAGGCTATGACCACGACACACCAGAAAATGAAGCGGAAATGTTTGCCAAACAAGAAGCGATTTTAGAGGGGATGGGACTAACAAGATGATTTATTGGTTTATGGCTTTGTCCCTTTTGTTTTTATTGTTCTCCACATGGGTTACATACAAGCAATATCGTGAAGGCAAGGTGGTTCGCCAAGTTTTCACTAAAATGCGGGCAATTAGCGTTTTAATTAGCATACTAATGGTTATTGTCCTAATCACTGATTTTGTGGTGTTTGCATAAGGAGGCAAAATGAGAAAATATGCGTTGTTTATCATATGCTTAATGCTGATTATAGCGGTTTTTTCCGCCTGTGGTGGTGGCGAACCAGAGGAGATTTCCATGGCGGAAATTGACCATGAAATGTTCGCAGAACCCGAACCAGAGCCAGAATCCGAGCCAGAGCCATCCCCGCCAGAGGGTATGGCAGTTAGTCTGCTAACAGGGTTGTATATTTGTGAAGAAGCGGCTGACCGTCGCCCTTTTGCTGTGGTTTTTAACAACGAAAGCCGTGCTATGCCTCAATCTGGGCTGATGCAGGCGGATATTATTTATGAGGTACTGGCAGAAGGCGTAACAACCCGCCTTGTGGCAATTTTTCAAGATTTTGATGCTGAAAAAATCGGGCCAATACGTTCCAGTAGAAATTATATGGCAGAAATTGCCAATGATTTTGGGGCTGTGTTTGTGCATCACGGGGGAAGTCCTACAGGTTATGCGACGATTACCAATCTTGGGTTGTCGAATTTGGATGGTATGCGTTATGATGGTACGGTGTTTTGGCGTGACCCAGACCGCAGGCGAGAGAGGGGTATGGAACATTCCAGTGTTACATCGGCATCAAACCTGCTGGAGGTTGCCGAGACAAGAGGGTTTGATATGACTGCCCCAGATAATCTAGGTTTGTTCGGCTTCCTCGATGAAGCGACCGAGATTACAGATGCAAACCCTGCAAATACAGTAAATATCGCCGCACACAGTTCCATTTTCCGCTTCGACCCCGAAACTGATAATTATTACAAGTATGTTTGGGGCAACCCACACATGGACGAGTATACAGACGAGCAAATCAGCGTCACCAACGTGCTGGTTCAAGTGACAAATATCCACATAATTGCAGGGGATGCAGAGGGTCGTCGAAACGTGTCAATTGTTGGCAGTGGACATGGCTATCTTGCCACAATGGGCGGGTACACCCGTGTTTATTGGGAAAAACCCAACCATCAAACCCCCACCAGTTGGACAGATGCTGACGGCGAGCCACTTCAGTTAAACCGTGGCAGAACGTGGATTTCCATAGTAAGCTCGTCCCCCGAATTTGAATAAGAGAGATTAAATTATGTCAAATGCAATTATATGGGCAGGTGCCATAATATTTGAAACCATGGAAGATTTGGAAGGCTTTAAGGTTGTATCACATAATCCAGGCGAGCTTGCTGAAAAGTTTTATTCGTTTATGAACCTTAGCCCAGCAACTGCCAAAAGCCATATGTTTTCTGAGGAAATAATTCATAATCGGTAGGGGCGGGCATTGCCCGTCCTATGCCTGTTGGCACTATCCTTCGGGATTGTACGGTATCGTATGCATAATTGGGACGGGCAATGCCCGCCCCTACCACGGGTGGTATGTGAAGGCTTTAATGGCTCGTTTAATAAGTTTGCATCTAAATTAAAAACCCCCTGTAGAAGATATTCCGCAGGGGGTTTTCTGTTCCGTTATTCTAATTATAATTTTGAAAAAGTGCTTGCAAATTAGACCCATGATGATGTATAATCATCTTTAGGTCTGTAAGACCGAGCGGACACGCAATGGTGGGTGAAACTGTGCTGGCTTCTAAGCCGCCATTGCGTGTTTTCAAATTCACTCGGACTTAATAAGGAATATTATACACCACCTAGGTGGTTGTTGCAAAAATATTATATAATATTTTGGAAGGTCTTGTCAAGGTTTTTTGTGCAAAAACCTACAATAATATCGTCCCAATTCAAAAAACCCCTGCAGAAAATATTTCCGCAGGGGTTTTTCTATGCTGTTATTCTAAAATCCAAACTCTTACGCCGTGCTGTCTGCCCCATTGGCGGGCTTCTGCCATGGTGTCGAAGAAAACGTCAATTTTGTGTCCACGTATTGCCCCTCCACGGTCGCCAGCCACGGCAAAACCATAACCTTCGATATACATACGTGTGTGGAAGGGAATTACATTAGTGTCAACAGCCACAATGCCCACTTGTGCCATCATTCCGCTGGCTGTTCTGCCCCAGTGGGGGTGGTCGGGTGTGCGCCCTGTGCAACTGACACTTAGAGTATATGCTGTAGACTCTACTAACATCAAACGGCTGTAGTTAAAGATTTCACCGCAAGCGGACATACCTGTACCAGATGGCAAAGCCACACCAATGTAAGCAATTTCCGATTGTGGCTCGGATAGTATCTCGTAAGACATTACCTCACGTCGTGCTTCCACACCACCTACATACTCAATATGATAGGTGGTGTTTTGGCTACCCATAACTCCCTCACGGTAAATTTGGACGTAGTCTAAGGGTAGCGTAAAAGTTTCGTTATATTCTCTTGTGTAGGGTATTTGGGACTCTACATCACGCAACACCCAGTTGACGGATTGTAGATAGATGGTTTCGCCTGCTTCTGGACGATGCTGGGCAAGTTCTGCATCAAACATGAAGTTGCCGATATTAGCCCTGCGAAAGTCTGATACCAAGGTCGCCAAACCAGCGTCTGGACGGGCATAGAACGGAATGGTATCAGTGCTGCCATCAATACTAACATATACAGGGATTGCACGGTCGATTACAATTACTGTACCACGGCTAAGTGTGCTATAAAGCGGAACGGAAAGGTTGTCAAAGGGATGAAGCTCTATTTCCAGTTCTTCTAGCAAACCAGCCACAGTGGCTTTACCTGTGTACACACTTGTTGTGTAGCCGTCATCCACCAACAAAACGCCGAAGGTTGCACCTTCAAAAATGTCTGCACTTACCAAGAACACGGTAAGGGCAATTAGAACACCAGCAACTACCATATTAAATTTTTTGAAATTCGACTTGATTTTTGTTGCAATCTTACTCATTTTTTACCTCCTTGTGTGACCCGTTTGGGTCTGCAAAATACGCCGCTTGTTTATTAAAACATTTGTAATAATTATGACTGAAAATTTCATAATTATAGGGCTATATTTCACACTATAGTCATAAATCACCAAACTTATACCTGTTTTAGCCGTCTTCGGTTAAAATTTGGTAACATTAAAGGGCATAGCCCAGCATAAAGCCTGCCCCTATGTAATAACTTATTCACATCTTAACACATTTGTAACAAGTCGTCAAGCTTTTTTTGCCAAAACAGTCCAAAATAAATATTGATACTGCCCACAAAGCCCATTATTTAGGCATTTTTACCTCTACAAAATTATTTATTTTTATTGAGTTATTTGTTATTTTGCAGGTTAATGCGTGGGCATTTACACCATTTGACATGGCATGGGCGAGAGCCATAGCAAATTCTGGATGGGTTTGATGGTTTGGAGTAAAATGACTAATGCAATCCATTTGGATTACAAAGATGATGAAGGCTTCATAGCCAGCGATAATGGCTTTTTCTAATTCTTGCAGGTGTTTGATGCCCCGCTGGGTTGGTGCGTCTGGGAATTTTGCAACTCCGTCCGTTTCAAGCGTTACGCCCTTAACCTCAAAAAAGGCACGGCGACCGCCTGCCTCTGCGTAAATATCTAAACGAGAGTTGCCAAACTTCGATTCGGTTTTTATGTGGGTTATGCCAGAAAAATCAGCAAAGCCATCTGCTTGTAAGTGTTCTAAAAACACTTTATTTGGGGCTTGGCTGTCCATGTTTATTAGTCTGTCACCCTTATAAACGGAAATTAGGCTAAATTTTGTTTTGCGGTCGGGATTGTCGTTTTGCTCCACATACACAGGCGTGTTTGGGATTAACAATTCCTTACAGCGTCCTGTGTTTTTTACATGGGCAAGGTGACGAATGCCACCCACCTCAATTTCCGCAATAAAGCGGTTTGGGCGACTTATAAATGTCGCTTCAAGAATATTTTTGTATGTCATGCGGGTATTGTAACACAATTCAAAGCCAAAAGCAATACAGCATTCCAACAAAAATACCACTGACTTTCAAATAGACCTACAAAATAAGTTATGGCTTTGGGTTTTCAAGGGTTTCCTCTAAAGCGGAGAAGTCAAACAACGGTTGAAACATTTCATCATCATAGGATAAGTTGTCCGCAACGCTATAGCTTAATATTCTAATTACACTATCTGTTCCATAAAACTCCTCTATTAAGGAGAATACGTCATCTTGAGGCATAATTCCTAATAAATCTTGGTTAATGTATACAGACAAACTATCATCTCTGTATATCTCGGAAAAGCCCTGACTTGTCCAAGTTTCTAAACCTGTCAGGTTATCTTCTTGTGTGTTTTGATACTCTACAACAATTGGTTGATGCTCTGTGATAACTAGGGCTACGGAAAACACCATTACAATCGCCAATAACATTGCAAAGAAATTCCTTTTGAACTTCATTTACATTTCCCCCTTCAAAGTTATTGCGGTTTGCTTGCATTAGTCGGTCGACACGAGATTTATTTGTACACAAGACCATTATATAACAAATACAAAGAAAACGCAATTCTTTTCTTGGTTAATTAGATAATGTTTGATAATTGATTTGGGGTTTACAAGTATAGGGGGCTTGGTGTATAATTAATAAGAATGTTAGGGGGATTATTTTGGATATGGACATAGATTTTACAAAGGGGTTAAACCCCGAACAGGCAAGGGCGGTTTTGCACACGGAAGGACCCCTTCTTTTAATTGCGGGGGCGGGCAGTGGTAAGACACGGGTGTTGACACACCGCATGGCGTATATTGCCAGCAATTTTGCACAAGCCTACAACATTTTGGCTATCACATTTACTAACCGTGCCGCCAAGGAAATGCGAGAGCGTGCGGAGCATTTATTGCCACGTGGTGCAAATGATATGTGGATTTCCACTTTCCACGCCTGTTGTGTGCGGATTTTGCGTAGGGATATTCACCATTTGGGATATGACAATTCTTTCACAATTTACGACACCGACGACAGCACAAGGCTGATGAAATTTGTGATAAAAGAGCTTAATGTCAACGACAAGATGTATAATCCCAAGGCGGTTTTGGGGGAGATTGGCAGAGCCAAAGATGAGATGATTGGACCTGCCGAATTTGCCAAATACTCTGGCAATTACCGTGCGGAGAAGGTTGCGGAGATTTATAAGGTTTACCAAAGGCATTTGGAGAGTAATAATGCTTTAGACTTTGATGATATAATCTTAAAAACGCTGGAGTTATTCCAAAAACACCCTGAGGTGTTGGAAAAGTACGCCCATCGCTTTCGCTATATCATGGTGGACGAATATCAAGACACCAACACCGCCCAATATAATTTGGTGCGTATGCTTGCTAGTGGTCATGGCAACATTTGTGTGGTGGGGGATGATGACCAAAGTATTTATGGGTGGCGTGGGGCTAATATCCGTAATATTTTGGATTTTGAAAAGGATTTTGCTGGTGCTGTTACTATTAAATTGGAGCAGAATTACCGTTCCACCAGCAAAATTTTGGAAGCTGCCAATGCCGTAATCGCCAACAATGAAGGGCGCAAGGGTAAAAAGTTGTGGACAGAAGCTGATGGGGGCGAACCGCTACGTTTTTATAAAGCCGAAAGCGACTTGGCAGAAGCCATTTATATAGTAGATAAAATTTCGGAAGGTGTGACGAAGGGTCAACCCCGCAAGGATTTTGCCATATTGTACCGCACCAATGCCATGTCCCGTGTTATTGAGGATAAGCTGGTGCAGCAAAACATCCCTTATCGGATTTTTGGCGGACTTCGTTTTTATGAGCGTCGTGAAATCAAAGATGCGTTATCATATATGCGTGCCATTGCCAATCCCATGGATGATATTTCTATAAAACGCATTATAAATGTGCCAAAACGGGGCATCGGTGATGCGGCAATCGAATATTTTGAAAACGTGGCAAGAGAGCAGGGAATTAAGTTTTACGAAGCCCTACAAAGGGCAGGGGAGCTGACCCAAAACAAGGCGAGGGCAACAAAAATACAGGAATTTGTTCGGCTTATTGAGGATTTGCAGGATGATGCCCAAAATTTAGATTTAGGTGAGTTTGCCAAGTCTGTACTTATAAAAAGTGGGTATGATAAATCCGTAGCAGATGAGGATGAGGCACAAGGCACAGACAGAGCCGCAAACCTCGCCGAGCTTGTAAGCAAAGTTGCTGAATTTGAACAAAATTTCGATGGTGATGTAACCCTGCCAGCTTTTTTGGAGGAAGTGGCATTAGTTGCCGACATTGATGCCCTTAATGAAAATGATGATGCCGTGGCGTTAATGACCCTGCACTCGTCTAAGGGGCTGGAGTTTCCAACCGTGTTTTTACCAGGTTTGGAAGAAGGGGTTTTCCCTGGATACCGTGCCGCAACAGGTGACAAAAAGGAAGTGGAAGAAGAACGGCGTTTGTGCTATGTAGGAATAACAAGGGCTAGGGAACAGTTGTTTATTACTTGCGCCCAGCGTAGAATGACAAATGGAGAAACAAGATATAATCCGCAATCAAGATTTTTGGAGGAGATACCTATGGATTTAATGGAAAAAGACGGAAAGAACACGATTACAAGCGACAACAAGACGGTAGAAGAGCCAGCGGCAACCCACAGGGAGCGTATGGCGGCAGAAATGAGTGAAAAAGTACCAGCGGCAGCAATGCAGGCAAATTTTGGTAAAAAATGGGATATGTCTAAAATAGCCAAGAAGAAGGAGGGGAAATAATATGTCAAATGTACCCACTTTGACGTTGGATTTGGGAGAAGCCCCACCAAAATATAATTTGCAGACAGCACAGGAAGAAGCGGCACGCCCAGCAGACCCACAATTTTCCATGGCGGCACTTAGCGAGGAAGAACAAACTGCCGTTAAAGGCTTCATTGGGCAAATCGACATTGGTAGCACTGCCGTTGTAATGAATTACGGTGTTAGCACCCAAAACAAAATTGCACAATTTTCCGACAATGTACTTGGTAATGTTCGCAACAAAGACATGGGCGAGGTTGGTCGTGACCTAACCAATCTTGTTGTAGAGCTTAAAACCTTTGACCCAGATGCTGGGCAAGCCACAGGCATTGGTAGATTTTTTAAGAACGCCCGCAAATCCGCCAGCCGTTTAATGGCTAATTTTTCCAAGGTTGAAACTAATATTGATAATATCACCCGCCAATTGCAAGGGCATCAACGCACTTTGCAAAAGGACGTTGCCATGCTGGAAGAAATGTTTAACCACAATATGGATTATTTGCGGGAGCTTACTTTGTATATTGTGGCAGGCAAAGAACGGTTGGAAGAATTCCGCACCAAGGACATTCCTGCCCAGCGTGAAATTGCTGAAAAAAGCGGGGATGAAGGGGATGCCCAAAGACTTGCCGACATGGTTGCCATGGCAGAGCGTTTTGAGAAAAAGCTACACGACTTAAAGCTAACCCGTATGATTTCTATACAAATGGCACCACAAATCCGCTTGGTGCAAAATAATGATGTTAGCTTAGTGGAACAAATTCAATCCAGCATTGTAAATTCTATACCCCTGTGGAAAAACCAGATGGTTATTGCCCTTGGACTGGCAAATGCAGAAAAAGCCTTGGCGGCACAAAATGCCGTGACGGACATGACAAATCAACTACTGATTAAAAACAGTGAACGATTAAAGCAATCCAGCATCGCCGTGGCAGAAGCCAGTCAGCGGGGTATTGTTTCTGTCGAAACCATCCAAGCTGTAAATACAAATTTAATTGATACTATAAATTCTGTTTTAGAAATTCAGCAAAAAGGGACAGAAAATCGTCGTTCTGCGGAAGTAGAGTTAACCAAAATCGAAGCCGACCTAAAACAAGCCATGCTAGAAACAGCCAGCCGTGCTTCGGTATAAAAATGAATTAGGTAGGGGCGAGCATTGCTCGCCCCAGTCCCTATGACGAAATCTAAAGAGGTGTAAAAGTTTTGAACAAAGACAGAAACTGGGATATTTTATTAATTGGTGGAGCTTCTGGCACTGGTAAAACAAAAATAGCTCGCCAATTGGCAACCCTTTACAACATTGACCTTGTTCGGGTGGACGACTTCCAAGTTCTACTTGAAGCACTAACCACCCCAGAAACATTTCCGACCCTTCACTACTGGTCGCAAAACCACAGATGGAAAAATGAAGGCGTGCAAAATGCAGTTCAGCGTCTGATTAATGTGGGACAAGCATTGTCACCAGGTTTATCCGCCGTGGTAAAAGACCATGTCGAAGAAAATATTCCTATGATTATGGAAGGCGACTTTATCCTACCCGAATTTGTTGCATCCGTGGCAAGCGAGCGGGTCAAATCCGTCTTTATCCACGAACCTTCAAAAGAGCAGATTATGCAAAACTTCCTCGCAAGGGAAGGGGACGAACAAGAATTTCGAGCAGAAATTAGCCATTCGTTCGGCAGATGGTTGGCTGATGAGTGTTCTAAACACAGCATTGCCACATTTGAAGCCCGACCTTGGGAAAGTTTGTTAGATAGGGTTGCTGGATATGTACAAAAATGAGAAAATGTAGGACTATGCCTATGAAAATGAGATAAAATACCCGCAAAACAAATAACAAAAGACGGGGGCAAGTGGTGAGGAATGGCATTTTCGGCATTTTAAGATGAATATTAATTCTAAGTATGTTTACACCTACAAGCTACATATCAATCAACGTCGTGAAATTTTAGTCGAGGGGAGATTCGACATTGTTTAAGGAAGGAACTCTATTAAAATACACACACGAAGAAGAAGTGCGGCTTATTTGTAAGCAAGGCGACTTTGTTTTGGCACGCCAATATTTGGGTGACATACATTTGCCTACGGGACGCATTGTTGCCAATGACCCTTTGGCTCACTTTGAAACGGAACCATTTAATGTATCCGTGATGCCAGGCAACTATCCCGTGTACTTATCTGTGGCTCACTTCCCACCCAGTGGTAAAGATGATGATGAAGGGGATAGCTTTGTTGCGCAGGCGATACTTCAGTTCAACAGCAAAAGACCCACAAAATGGGAAATGGCTGTACCCACGGGCGAACAGGCAGCGGCAGAGCTTGCCAACTTGGAGGAAGGCGATTATATAGGTTATGTGACGGACAGTGCCACAGGTGGTTTTATGGATAAAGCTGTGTCTGACAGGCTGGAAGAAATAATTGAAGAATTTTATGGCAAAATCCAAGGTGATTTTATAATGGCTTATGTTCCTAGCTATAGCTTTCTTTTAACCAATGTGCTTGGTGGAGAGTATGATGATTTTGCATGTTTTACCAGCGGGCGAGAAGATGGGTGCTTCCCGTCTTATTTTGGTTTAGACGAAGATGGGCAACCCTGTTGTCTTGTCACGGATTTTTGTACCATAGATTTTTAGGAGTTAAGGAGGTTCGCTACATGGATAAGTATAAAAGCCTGAAAGGCATTTTAACACTTCTCATTTTGGCATCAACCCTCTTTGTAATGTCGGGTTGCCAGAACCAAAACAACCAGACTGAGTACCGTTTGGAAAATGGTTGCCGATACCTATACGATTTTAACTATCTAATAACATTTATGGAAGATACCTCCCCTTATTTCGGGGTGGTGTATAGAAATTCTGGGGTAGATATTAGACAGACAGCGGTTGAAGCTATGGAGCGTATAGCCAGCAACCCCGATATGGACGAAAGTATTCTTTTCGATGAACTTTTTGACCTCTTTATTCCATTGATGGGAATTGCCCATGCACTAATTCTCGACTACTCGTCCTTTCACCATAATAGGATTTTGTATGGAAGCGAGTTTTTTGCTAATAACAATACATTTGGTGTCGGTAATCTTTTTTCTATTTTTAGTGCGGAAGCTTTGGAGAGTGCAAATTCTATAGGATTTTATCAACGCCAAACTGAAAGAGGCTGGAAGCCGTCTTTTAACGAGGAAGAATTTTTCTCCCACCTCTTCGAGTCTTGGGTTGACCCCAGTAACTTTCCTGCCCATCCTGCGTCAGATGGAGCAGTTGCCACCTATATAATCGAAGAAGGTAGGATTGCCTACATGAACATACCTTCATTTTTTCGTCAAAATTCAGAGGTGGAAAGGGCGAATTTGTTCGACTTCTACGCTTATATACAAGAATACGAACACCTCATTATAGACATTAGAAACAATACTGGTGGGTTTTCGGTGCTTTGGGAGAACGACATAATGTTGCCTTTGGGTGGCGACCTGCCCAGTGTGCCCTTATACACATTCTTCTCGGATAGTGAAATGGGGCAGATGTTTGCACGAATGGATACCGAGAACCATTTACAACGAAGGCGAATTATGGGTTCTGCGGGTATGCTCTCATTTATGTCTAATTATCCACGCCCACTGCCAATAGCGGAGTTTGCAGGCGAGGGGCGAATTGCCAACATAAATCAAAATGATTTGCAGAATTTAGGGTATGTAGTCCCTATGACCCAAAGCGTCGGCAACTTAAGACCTGAGTGGTACGTTCCAAATGTGCATTTCCAAGGTCAAATATGGCTTTTAATAAATCCCCTAAATGGGTCATCATCCTCTCTATTTGCTAGGCACGCAAAGGACACTGGTTTCGCCACTTTGGTTGGAGAGCAAACGAGCGGAAATTTTGGCGGTGGAGCATCACGTATTTTCATCTCCTTACCTAACACTGGCATCGTTGCCACTTGGGATACAGGCTACAAAACTGATATATACGGCAACTCTTGGGAGGAGTTTAGGGTCACTCCTCATTACGAAAACAGACAAGGCTTGGATGCCCTTCAGACCGCCCTTTGGCTTATACGAGAAGGGCATTAAAATAAACAACACCTCCAGCATAAATTTGCTGGAGGTGTTGTTTATTTTGTATTATGAAGCAATGAACTTTTTGACATCTGCTGGCAAAGTGGCAGGGTCACAGTTTAAGGTTACAAAAAACTCCACATTATTATCATCACTTAACTTGCTAAGGGAAGTCATAACCGTTGATAGGTCGTCGTTGGGTAATTCTTCAATAATACCACACAAGCCATCAATAAAAATTTCTTGGATGTCGCTGTTTTGGGAAATCATACCATATATAAATGCTACAAATTCCCTATAATTAGAAAGCGGGTACTCAGACGTATCCACCAAGCGAATATCCCTGTGAACATGGTGCATATTACGCTTATTATCATCCACAAACACAATGTGACCCTTGGTGTTTGCCAAATGGTCGTTTGCCAGCTCGATAAGTTTGCGTGTCTTGCCCTCTCCTTTTGCCCCTGCGAATAAGCTTATCATAATATTCTCCTCCTTGAAAGTGTTTGTTGCTTTGGGTTAATTATAACTAATATTAGAGAGAATTGCAACCCCTAAAATTTTCGTTTTTGTCAAAGTTGACGTTACCAAAAAATATTACAAAAAAATAGAATAATTTTCAAATTATTATTGTTCCTTATTTCCATTTATGCTATAATTGAACTGGCATTAGCCGATTCCATTCACCGTAAACACTGTTGCAAGCATTATTTAGAGAAGGAGGGTTTTTAGAATGAGGTATGCTATCCCAATGGGTTGTTTGGTGTTGTTATTTCTGTGTGCGTTTTTGTTGTCTGGATGTGGGTATGATGATTATGTTAGCTATGAAGCCGAGTTATTTATAGAAAGCCAAGCAAATGGTGAGCGACGTATGCTAAGGGAGAATCTTATTGAAGAAGTGAGAGAAGATACACAACATAGGTTAGGTGAATATATTAACCAGCAAACAGAAGCTTTCTTGGAGCGACAAGAATTTCTATTATCCCTCGACAATCCTGATAATTCCAGTTATTTTGAGGATGAAGATGTCCACGTATTTTTTCCACCTTGGAGTCAAGATGTAGAGCTTATGTTATCTTCGCTTATATCCGAGGAGCATTTGGAGGCATTGTTGTCCCACGAACAAAGACGTAACCATGCCGAAATAATCACCAAAAAGATGTCTGAACAAATTGGATATTTAATCACGCCTGATGAGGTTGGTGATTACTTGAGTCGTTGGATGTTCAGTTGGACTAACTTTGTTGGTGAACAGCGCTTTGAAATTGCACTTGATTATCTTGGTGTAGGTTCAAATATGCTTTTCGACGAAATAATACATCTCTACATTTTCACTGCTACACCTATGGGTAGACTTCGTGACATAAGGCTTAGTCTAACAAGAGAGGAACAACTCGGCATACCATCCGAATTTGACCCATATGACCCACAAAGAATTATAGTGGAAATGCTACTCGGATTTAATGAGTTTGCTTCATCTGGGCGTCCATTCCCAACATTTCCATAAGATATTCTATCAAAAAACCGCTAATTCTAGCGGTTTTTTGATAGATAAAAATTTTTTTCATTTTTTTCAAAAAAAAGCTTGACATTTAATTTCAAGGATGATATACTAAGTTTCGTTGCTTCGGCGGACGGCATTTTATGTCGGATACCAGAAGGGCAACGAACCAACAAACACGACTTCACAAATCCTTCTATACATTGAACCTTCTTGGTAGATTGCTTCCAGACAAGACTGATTTGTAAAGTCAAAAAGCTAAATACAACTCGCTCCTTGAAAACCGAATAATTATAAAGACCAAATCAAACTCAACCAGCTTCGGCTGTGCTGAGAGAGATTTACTTAGAATTAACCAACCCTTAAAAGTCAATTCTGTACTTCAAACAGAATAACAACAATAATCATTCAGGATTAATTCCTCTGGATGAATTATTAAACCAGCTAATTACTTCCTTAAATAATATCAGAGCTAACCAAAAGAGCTAACCAAACTACAAGTAATTCGTTAATCGAATTACAAAAACAATTCATTCATTGGATTACCTTCATTGGACTACAGTGATTAAATTGCATTGGACTACAGTGATTAAATTGCAGTTGAATTAGAATTACTCTGAAACTATCTAAGGAATTAATCATAACTTTCAATCTGAGAGTTTGATCCTGGCTCAGGATGAACGCTGGCGGCGTGCCTAAGACATGCAAGTCGAACGGGGTTATACGCTGAAGCGTAGGGGAGCTTGCTCCCTGAAACTTCTTGTA
>Ga0123352_10005616_pt1 | contig 18950 bp, 16 predicted proteins | sample TergutLab28metaG_FD_89700 | JGI IMG/M metagenome (GOLD analysis project Ga0123352, IMG submission 89700) | Labiotermes labralis P1 segment gut microbial communities from Petit-Saut dam, French Guiana - Lab288 P1 | ecosystem: Host-associated > Arthropoda: Insects > Digestive system > Gut ... | reverse complement strand
TTGAATTTCTTTTTTTCCTTTATAAATGTCACATTTTAGGAGATAACCATTGGCACTGTCAGCTAGACCCCAAGCCTTGATCCCCCATTTAGTTGGCTTTCCAGGTAGATACTGTTTCAGAAAAAAATCTCCCCTTGAAACCAATCATTGCCTCGTCCACAGCAAGTTCACAGCCTGGTATGCATGCTTGTGTGAATTTATCCATCAGATCTAGAGCTGGTCTTGCTTTATACAGGATGTAAAAATCTTCACTTTGCTGGTCAGGTCTTTCTTCTTCTTCATTCAGATGTAAATATTGTCCCAGTTTTTTGAATCGTTTTAGCGTCATGGCTTGTCTCACTATAGGACAGACACAGAAATCGCCTTGAAAATAATCCTCAATCTCTGGTAGGTCAACAAGGCCCATATAAATCAGAATACCAATATAAGCTTGGATTTCTTCCGCATTTGTCTTCCCAGTTGTTATCCACTGTCCCTGCTTTTCTTTGTGATAAAGCTGCATATTTATTTGTTTCTTCTGCAACATTGTTGTAAAAATCATTGGTTACAAATAACTCAAAAAAATCTTTCTCACCGCTGCCAACTGGTAAAGAATGTTTAGGACCTGATAAATTTTCGTATTTTTCTAATTCCTTGAAATTTAGGGTATTAGTCCATTTCAGATGAGGTGTTTTTGGGCCACTAGTATGAGTGCCTCCATCTTCATTTTTTCAGAATTGTCATCCAGTTGTCCATCTTCGTCACTGTCGCGTTCATTACTATCTTCATCTTCCTCAGATGAAAATATTGTGACATCACTATCTGTACTTTCTTTGAACACTTGGAAAATTTCTACGTCCTCTACCCTTTTACATGAGGCACGAGATGTAGATGCCATTATTTCAACCTCAACTGAGCCCTCAGGAAGAGACTAACATTCCAACTTGAATCTCTATGACCTATTTCGATGTTTTTGCTTGGATCATGTTTATACACATGCAGACATGCTTATTAAGTGATTTCATCATGTCAGACAACAGAGAGCTCCTGTTTTGTTCACACAACATGCTAGATTTATGAAGAGGACAACAAGAGTGCTTTAGAGCGTTGAGGCCGGCACGGGTCATTTAAATCCCGAGCGCTTCAGAGCGTCAGGGACGGCAAAGGGTTAAGTGCAGATGACTGGAACACAAATACCAGTACAATTTTCTGGAAAGAATATGGTTTTGACAGTAAACACATTCACTGCACAGAATTTTCATACTTTCTTGAAGAAATCATTGGGGATGGGTTTTTATAATTTCTTTCTATTTGTTGCAGAATATGTGATTCTCCAGGTAAGATTTGTTTCAACTTACTGCACATTTTGTACTATATGCACTTCACTCCAGCATGTACAGAGTGTTCATCCAGTGAATACTCAACATTGCTGTATATAGGACTTCCTAGTAATATTGAAAAGAAGATACTTGCACGCATAAGGTTTTACTGCCTGTGTCCCGTTACCTTACACATCATTGTCTTTCTCATAGGAATGTATTGTTATTGACTTTTAAACTTATATTTTGCCTTTACTTTTGACAGTGTTACACACTTCTAGCTGAACATGACCACTGTTTGTACTCCCTGAAGATAGCTACATATATTAGCAGAGACATGTTGGAGTAATGAAGTAAAGGACAATGTAGTTCAAAACACAACTAATTTATTTGCTGGATGTCATTGAAACAACATGTTTTGGCCTACTCGGAAGCCATCATCAGGTTTACGTTGTTGGCTCTAAGAGACTAATAATAATGCAAGTGGTGGATGTTGAGATCTCATCATCATGCCTTACAAAGTATATATGAGAAAAAACTGCATGTAGGAGGGTGCTGAAATGTAGCTGGAGTCGCATAAGCAGATAAGGTGGGGGACGTGTGTGCGTGTGGTTGGCATGTAGTATCCTAGGCGGGGATCGTCACCCTTAGGCTCTGTTGGCCTACTGCTGTTGGTGTTGGGGGGAGGGGGACTCAGATGGTAATTCGCAGGTGTATCCAGCATACGTGTGTGGTTAGGTTTGTGCCATCCTAGAGGTTGCAGGTGCCAGCATGGTGGTGTGCGTGGTCCTTTTCATGTTGTTGATAAAGCTGGCATCAGATCTGTAGAACATACGTCTAATGTGTTGGTTCTTGGTTGCAGTTGTGTTTATCACTGTGGTGCTGGACAGTGTGTGTAGCACTGACACAAACTTGTATTGCATTTGGAGATCACTATGGGATGGCAAAGTTAATGCAAAGCAACCACACAGCAGAGGATAATTTTTACGCATGCAAACTAGACAAGACTAAATACCATGATAATAGTGCAGTGACAGCATACACCTAAATAGTGATCTCTTTGTGCATCCAAAGACTGTGTCAGTGCTACACACAGTATCCAGCACCACAGTGACAAACCAACACACAAGGATGCTATCCCATAGTGATCTCCATATGCAATACAAGATTGTGTCAGTGCTACACACAGTGTCCAGCACCACAGTGATAAACACACCTGCAACCAAGAACCAACACATTAGATGTATGTTCTACAGATCTCTGATGCCAGCTTTATCCGCAACACGAAAAGGACCACACACACCACCACGCTGGCGCCTGCAACCCCTAGGATGCCACATACCTAACCACACACGTATGCCGGATACACCTGCGAATTGCCATCTGAGTCCCCTCCCCCCAACACCAACAGCAGTAGGCCAACAGAGCCTAAGGATAACGACCCCCGCCTAAGGGTAACGACCCCCGCCTAAGAAACTACATACCAACCACACATACACACGTCCCTTCCCTTATCCACTTAGGCGACTCCGGCCACCACATTTCAGCACCCTCCTACACGCATTTTTTTTCTCATATATACTTTGTAAGGCATGATGATGAGATCTCAACATCTGCCACTCGCATTATTATTAGTCTCTTAGAGCCAACAACGTAAACCTGATGATGGTCTCTGAGTAGGCCGAAACATGTTGTTTCATTAACACCCAGCAAATAAACTAGTTGTGTTTTGACCTACATTGTCCTTTACTTCGTTATTACGTACACAACGGGGATGCCTCAACTTAAGATGTTGGAGTAACATGTATATGGTACAAACTCTGTAGTGGGTTGGAATAAATCTTATCTGTATATTACTTATTGCACAGAAGATGTATAATATTTAGTGAGATCCTCCATGTCCTAAAAGATATTCCGTAATTGTTGCTGGCACCCCTGAGGTGCCAGCAACAAAATATTGCAGTGCATGTAAGTGTTCAGTGACCTTATTGTGCATTAGCTTCTGAGTAATTGCTTCTTCATGTTTGTCCTCTTCTTCATTCTCATCTGCTTCTAGATTCACCTGTTGTTCAGGTAATAAAACTTCAGTACTTTGCTTGTCACAGGTTATAACTTTATCATCTGTGTTGACAATGCTTTCATGCATAGAAGAGAACTTAAGGTTTTTTGTTACCTTGTGAATTATGATCCCAAGAAGCACCAGAACCAAAGCCTGCTTTCATAATACAGTTAGCAATTTTAAGGGATCCATTTTTTCCCCACATTGGTCAAGATGAAGAGTGTATAATTCCTGGGTGCTGGTTTTAACTGGTGAAACACTTGACACTCCGTCTTCATCCTAAATTGCTGCTTCATAACCTATGTCTTGATCCATGGTTTGTTGAACTACTGTTGTGCCATGAGGATGAACCAGTACATGAATATCAGTTCTTTAGGATAATCAGTACAGTGGCCAATGCGCTCCATTATTTTATATTTATGCATTGGATTGTGTCAGGATATAAATAAAGAGTAAACAGATAGACCATCAAAACACAACTTTATAAAACAATGTTTAACTTGGCTACATATTTTGACCCCATGGGGCCATCACCAGTCTGAAATCTAAAACATATTAAGGAAGTATATACATTATGTTATGGAAGAGAGATCTCACTTGTCACAAATTATGTTACAATCCAGTTTTTGTGCATTCAGTTCAGGATTAAAATTTTTGTGCCAATAGCTATTAAAATTAAAATATAAAATTTTTTTAAAAAATCTTTCAAATTTTTGAATTGGCAAGTGTTGGTATTTGATTTTATGAAGTTCTACTGGCAGAAATTGTATGGATATTTCCTATAACAGTGTATAATATGTTTGAAATAGTATGATGGATGTTATGGTTATATAACATACAGCTGTCCATTACTTACATATTGAGTGAAGTGTATTATGTCAAGATCTTGCCACTGAGTGACCTAGACTTTGACATCATACGCTTCACACAATACATAAGTAATGGATAATTATATGATGTATGACCATAAAGCTTATCGTATTATTTCTAACATATTATGCAATGTTATAGGTAATTTTCATATAATTTCTGCCAACAGAACTTCATAATAACAACTACCAAAATCTGCCAGTTCTAAAGTTTGAAAGACTAAAAACAATTTTTAATTTTTTGTTTTCATAGGTATTGCCACAAAAATTTTAATCCTGAACTGAAAGTGCAAAAACTGGTTTGTAACATTATTTGTAACAAGTGAGATCTCTGCTGCATAATATAATGTGTATACTTCCTTAATATGTTTTAGATATCAGCCTGATGATGACCACATGGGGTTGATACATGTAGCTGAGTGAATTGTTATTTTATAAAAGTTGTGTTTTGATGGTCTATCTGTTTAGCATCCAGAAGTCTTAAATAGTTCTGGAATATTGCAAAGGTCATCCATGCATGCACATTTGTTGCTGGTATGTTTACAAGGGACAGTTGGAAGAGGGATTTAAGGGGTTTAAAATGAACCAGCCATCTCTGGACAAACATTGTAACTAACTGTCTAGGTCAGATACCTAGGACCTATTCTGGACAGTGGATTGACACGGAAGGCATATGAAAAGTATGGTAATATAAGCCCTCTAGGGCTTTCTGGACCTGTAAGGACACATTTGGTAAAATTTGGGCCATGAAACCCGGAGTAGCATACGGGATATAAACCATGGTGAAGAGACCTATGTTTATCTATAACTCCACAGTTTGGTGGCTGAGGGTTAAATACAAGGTCAGCATACTGGAACTCCATAAATTACAGTGATTAACATGTCTGGCTATCATAGGAGCAATGCAGATTGCTGCAGCAGCTGAAATGGAGGTCCCCCTTCCTCTTAATCTGATGATTGAATTGGAGGCCTTGGCAGGGACATACACACTAATGTGCATTCAGCAGTGGAAACCTGTATCCGTGATGTTGGTCATGCCAGAAAATTTTGGCACATGGATCATGAACCAGTCCTACATAAGGGGACTGACAGAATGATACTGGCTTATGTAGACCACAAGCAGGCCACAGTCAAGGTTCCTGGAATATGTGAGTGGAACAACATTTTTAAACCAGATATTAATGGAGGCCTGGTTTGATGCACAGATGGGTCTAAGACCAATAAAGGCACTGGCACTGGGGGGAGAATAAATGGGGCTTGAGAAGGGAGCATAGCTGCAGTCATGGTCTGAACACCACAGTATTCCAGGCTGAAATATATGCCATTAACCTTCTTAAACCCTGCCAGGAACTTTACGTACCACCAGGTATAACATTTAAAAATTCTACATGTTGATTACATTCTGTTTATGAGTTCTCAGAACAGCGACTTTTGCCATATACAACAGATTCGTTTTTATAACTGAGGTGGAGAGTGTTTACAGCGCAGTACAGACTGATTTCTTATGTAACACAGATACGTTTCATCTTTAAAGGGTTAAGGCTTGTGCAATGGAGGATAAAGAGCAGAGCTGCATATGTGGGAATATCAGTATTGTTTCTGACAGTCAAACAACCATTAAAGCCTTTGAGTGTTTCCAGATAAATTCTAAATAAGTCTGGGACTGTCATCAATCCATGGTGAAACTGGCAGAACATAAAAGGATCCAGCTGGTATGGGTGCCAGAGCACATGTTGGTTGATGGAAACGAAATAGCTGATCAGTTAGCCAGCAAGGCTCTTGACATCCACTTTTGGTACCTGAGCCTTGCCTTGGCCTATGTACAAAGGCTGCCAGGGTAGTGATCAGGGTCTGGATGAGCTGGAAATAGAAGGTGCATTGGCAGTCCATTCATGGACAAAGAAAAGATAAGGACTTTCTTAAAAGACCCTCTGCTGAAAAGCTGGGGATTACTTAACATGAGCAAGAACAAGTTAAAAATAATGATGAGGCTGGTGACAGGGTATTGTCATTTAAGAAGGCATCTATTTAAACTGGGACTGGTAGACATGCATCTGAAACAGCCTCACATGTTCTTTATGGCTGTGAGGGGCTGCTCATATTAAGGTTTAGGCACTTGGGCCATCATTTCTTGAAACCAGGTGACTTTGCCTGTGAACAAGGTACTACACTTTGTTGAGTGTGGGGATGGTGAATGCTTAAGCAGAGGGTTGCCTAAAAGTTCAGAAGTGGTCGAATTGCCTGCCCTAATGCACTGTGCTGTACTCTAGAAAGGGCAGTCAGAGAGCAGTTCATACCGTTTTTTATTTAAAAGTTGAAAATGTGAAAAGTCACAAGGCCTTTACTGCAACATTGCTGAAGGCACAGTTTTTTTCAGTGTAGTCTCCATGTTTGTCAACAATCTTATTCCACCTCTGAACAAGAGCATGTTTTCTAGCCCCATAAAAGTTGCTGTCCTTTCTCTATAGCCAGTGATACATGGCATTCTACGGTGCCTTGTCATTGCCTCAGTGGTGTCCTTGCAGTTTTTCTTCAAAAGACCATGAATTTCTTCTGTGTTGGGGTTGTTGTGTGGTTGGATTCGGTTTAAAAATAATGGCCAGCTTCGAACATTCCTTGATAATCTGTGACAGGAAACCCTTACCTTCCATGTCATGTAGAGTACAGTGGCAGTTTTTTTCCTTCTCTTTGTTTGCAACTGTCGACATTTGCGTTACCCAAGAAGAGCAGATTTGGAGAAGCCAAGCTCTCCCATAATTTCCATTATGCTACTTGTACTGGTGGTTAGGGTGAATGTTTGTAAAAGCAAGCTGTCTTCTTACCTCCAGTATCCAAAAGCTCCATTACTGCTCATTGTTTTAACCACATGTCCTCTGCCATTTTAGAATGAACTATGGTGCTTCCATCTGTCGAGTGGGAAAGTTGCAAATAATAGAAAATGTTTGAGGACTTAACCCATAAGGAAAGGATGTAAGGAGATAAAAAGAGGAGGCACGAATTTCTGTCTCTTGTATGTGGCCGGCTTTTCAGAACTACCCGTTTTGGCCACTACTAACACATTCAAGCAGTTCTTGCTCAGCTTCGTACCATGTCAGTTTTACGCCCTTCAACACCAAAGAATTAACCCAGATTCATCAGCTTTAAAAGAATATCTGTGTTTTTATCTGGCAGTCTGTGCTTGACAGCAGAATTTCTGTATCTCAATTTCTTCCAAACCCACACTCTTGGCCATGCCTCCAATGGTGTTGTAGACAATTAAGAATGAGTTTTAAATTAGTCAGACTGTCCATGTGATTGCATGCTTATTGGTGATTTCCTTTGCCTTTGCCCCCTCCTTTGAGATTGTGCCAATAGGGTGGATGTTTTGTGAATGTTTGTGTCTAAAGGCTGCCATCAGTTATGCTTTCATCTTCTTGTAGTTTTCTTTTTCACTTTTTTCCACTTTGCACAATGTTGCCAGCCTTACACAAAAATGCTGATGTTTTCAATGTTATAGAGTTCAGTGTAGAATGAGACATGCCAGGTTTTTCGCACAGTGGTGCTGTGACATGAATTAGGATTTGAGTTCACTTTATGAATAAAATAAAGTGTATCTTTTATTAACAGCACTTTGCTCTTGATTTCAATTCCCCCATCACCAATCACCACAGAAATTCTTCGTAAACTATAACCATGGTTACGTCGGCTTCCACATTTTATTGGGTGTAGCTCAGTTCTGTTGTCAGCCAAGACACCAACTCTCCAGACCTGAAGATTTATATAATGCTTCTTCAGTTCATCTAGGCAAAGGAGATGCAGTACCTTAAATTAGCCATGACCACTTCCTTTCTCATCCTTTCAAATTCATTATTCATTATTGTTCTACCCTTTGATGCTGTATAGCCTGAGTTGCTGTCATCATCGTTGAAGAAACACCAAACGAGTAAATATGTGAACGTAATTAGTTAAAGGGTGTGGGAGAGTACGAGGGGGTGCTGATAAGTCCTTAGCCCGACCTACTTCCGGATGTCGTAGGACGAAATTGTTGGAAAGAGGGGTCTGTTTATGTGCCGTATTTCACGTCTTTTCTTGTTACAGAGGCTGAAAGGAAGCATGTCAGGTGACGCGCGCGATTTCAACAACATGGAGACACGAGCTGTCATCAAGTTTTTTATCCCTGCAAGGCAAGGCGCCGAAGGAAATCCACGCCATTCTGACAGAAACATTAGGGGAACATGCACCATTGTATGCCACCGTCAAAAACTGGGTGGCCCAATTTAAATGTGGTGATTTTTCCACCTGTGATGCGCCTCGTCCTGGACGACCCAAAAGAGTTACCACCCCGGAGATTATTGGTCAAATTCACGAGCTAATCTTGGAAGACTGCCGGATTTTGGCTAAATCAGTAGCTTAGCAACTAGGCATCTCATGTGAGTGGGTTGGGTCCATCATTCATGAAGATTTGGACATGCAAGAGCTCTCCGCGAAGTGGGTCCCAAAATGCCTGAAAGCGGATCGAAAATGTCAACGGTGACAGTCGTCTGAGAAAATTTGGAATTTTTTCGGCACAATCCAAATGATTTCCTGTCGCAATTGGTGACCATGGATGAAACCTGGTTATATCAATATGACCCGGAGACAAAGCAACAATCAGTGGAGTGGCAGCATAGCGGTTTACCCCGCTCCAGAATATTCTGAGTGCAAAAATCCACTGGAAAATTTCTCACCTCGATTTGTTGGGATCAAGACAGCATCCTACTCATTGATTATCTTCCAAAGGGCCAAACTATCAATGCAGAGTATTACTCATCTCTGCTGGTGCAATTGAAGGACATTTTGAAGGAAAAACACTGTGGGAAGGTCACGAAGGGGGTCTTGTTCTTGCACGGCAATGCCCCGGCCTACCGAGCACTTGCAACTCAGAAGAAACTGGCCTACCTGGGCTTCCAGTGTCTTGATCACTCACCCTATTCTCTGTATCTGGCCCCATCGTACTACCACCTGTTCCCTGGACTGAAAAAACAATTGAAAGGTCGCCATTTTTCGTCCGACGCAGAGGTCATTGCTGCTGCGGAGACCCGGTTGGACAGACAACCTTTTGAATTTTTTTTGAATGGTTTGCAAAAGATAGAGCAATGGGCTAAGAAGTGTATTGAGCTTTGTGGGGAGTATGTTGAATAAATCCCAAGTTTGGTAACAGTAGCTTGTTTCCTTCCTGGTCGGGCTAAGGACTTATCAGCAACCCCTCGTACAGTAATAACAGATAATAAAAGGTATATTCAAATTTCTTATAGTGCTTTGATCTTCTAATGCGATCATGTGTGTACGTGGTCTTAAGAAGGATGATTTGAGGAATATGCTTCAGAAGTACAGTTGAACTCTGTTTGTCGGTTTGTGCAACACCTCGCTTATAATGTTACACATTCGGTGATACCAACTAATACACTGTAAGGCACATGTTTTTCTGCCTTGCTTAGTATGACAGAAAAAAGGATATCTACCTCGGGTGTTAATTGTCATTCATGTGTTCCAGTATCATTTTCCAACTAGTAGGCTGTTTTGAGAATTAAACCTGCTCCTTGTTCCTTGAGAAAACAAGCTCTCTACTCTTTCAGGTTGCTGTATAAATTCCAGATATGAGAAATAACAACAGTAACGGTGATTCATGAGTTTAGGCTTCCGCCACATTGTAAATGAATTCTTCTGTCTTGTGGGATGTTACACAGTGTAGACTGGGAGGTACCAACATTTCTTGGCCTGCTTGACCCTTGAAAATGGGACTGACATATTGTCCTGAAAAATCAGTAACTAATAGTCTGCGCTGTGTAACATCCCAGAATAGCGAAGGTTCCAACAGTACTTCATTTTGTGTGTAAAGTTGCCCTCTACTTCTCTCCTTCTGCAGTAAATAGACTGGTAGAGGGATAACATGGTGACAGTGATGAACAAAATAATGTATTGAATGTTGAAGGAAAACTGAAAGTGATACGAGGAATAGACATTGGGATAAAGAAAGCCAGCATGTGTTGAAAATTCAGTCTTGTAGATTCTGTGATCCAAATGACTTGTAATAATGGAGCCAAAATATTAGTGTGTTTCAAAGGAGTGGATCGAGAAGTGGGTGATTTTGCAAGCTTGAATGAAGTGACAATGATGAGGTGATGCTTCCGTCGTCTTAGCAAAGGAGAAGTGACTGTGTACCAGTGAGCAGTTCTCTTCTCATGAGTTTTTGTTCTTCCTAAATTTTAAATGAAAGTTAATGTATTTTTTTTTTACCATAAACCTGTATGGAACCTTGCAGCTATGTAAGAGTAATTTTTATACTTTCTAAGTTTTAATTGTAATTATTTTAAAATAGATTATAACATAAATATGTAAATAATATGCCTACATGCCTGAATTTTGTCTTAAAGTGTTTTTCCTTTACTTTTACCATGTATCTCGCTTAGAGTGACACTCATTTATAGCAACACCATTTATTCAGTCCCTTTCATGATGTTACAACCAAGGTTGGTTGCATTCAAATAAGTGTCATTTATTTTCATCTTTAGTCTTTGTGTCTAATGTACTCTTATATTTTCATATATTTTCCTATTTTATAGGGACCTGGCTGCAAGAAATATCCTTGTCTTTTCAAAGAACAAAGTTAAAATTTCTGACTTTGGACTGTCACGTGCCCTAGGTGTGGGAAAGGATTATTACCAGACAAATTTTAATGTTAATCTGAAACTTCCTATAGCTTGGTGAGTAGCTGTTTTGTACATTGATTTATTAGAATGTTATGAAGTTAGTAGTTAAAATTGTCTTGGGGGTCATGAAGAACTTGTAAAGTGAGAAACATTTTTATATTACAGCCATGATATAACAAAAATTTATAAAACTTATGAAAATGTTTGTTCTTACAGATCCTCTTAACATCTTAAAGTGGTTGTAATGTATAGTTTTGAAGTCCGGCTAATTACATGTAGCATGGTATGACACAAAATTTAATCTTTGGATTACTGACCAGGTACAAAATGTACCCAGGCTTTGTCTATTCTTCAACAATGTTGGTGTTATGGAGTAACAGCTTACCAACTTTTCTGTTTATTCTTGCAAGTCCTCTGACACAAAATTATCATTACGCAGTGTGTTGTTTTTTAACATGCTGTATTTTTTACAAATATGACTGTACAATTTTGTACTGATGTTAATTCTATTTGTTCAAGAGTCAAAAGACAGAAAAACGGATGGTAAATGTTGCCAGTGTTCAGAATTGGTGTTTCAGGACCACTCTAACAAGACAGTTCAAATAAGATGCAACATTTGCAGGGAACAATCATACTATGAGCAAATTTCATTCACATTTCTGTTTTACACTATTTTTTCTTCTCAAAAATTCTAGGCCTATCATTTTGTTTGGTTGAAAAATGAATAATGTGAATAAAAGCAATTTTTTGTCTTTATTGAGTCTGAGAAACATACTTTGAAAAAAGACATGTTGAAAAAATAGTGGGTACAAAATGTACAAAGTACAGTAAAAGTTGGAAGTTGTATTGCTCCATAATCTAAGTGTTAAAACCATGTCTGCAGTTAGTATTTTTTTTTTTTGCCACATGTGCATTGAAAGCTGCAGAAATGTTAATGTTAGTTTCACTGTGTCTGTATGTCTGTCTGATTTTTAACCACTTGATTGCTGAATGGATTTTCATGAAATCTGAAACTGAAATTTGATGACACATTCCAATTCTGGTTAAAATCATATAACAGTAAAAGCTCTTCTCTACAAAGACTCACACATCTTTATGTGTGTATCTTGAGCATAACTCATTGAATATTTGAGTACAGAGTTTTTCAAGCGCTCATTATTTGAGGAACATTCAAGACATTTTATGCCCTTCACACTTTTCAGTAAGTTTCGTAGGTTTTAAGACAGTTGAACAGTTGAGAGAATATGTGTCACAGTTTACACATATAATGTGTGTATACACCTATATAACCTTTTTAATTGAATATCACATACATAAGAAAATGATAAATAATAATTTAACTTTTATGATGTCTTAGGTATTTTAACTGAGAAGTTGGTATTATGCTCATTGTATTCTCAAGTGTTCACTTTATCTTGAAAAACTGCGTGTTAGAGGCAGCTTCTGAGCACAGTAGATTTGGCAGACACTTTGTTCTACCAATGCTTGTTTTTTTATTTTCGAGTGGTCAATCTACCCGTGATACCACTGAAGGTTTTTGGTCTCCTAACTGTGCTAAGAAATGGTTGTCTTCAGCCTTTTTTGTTTTCCTGTCATATAGTGTTGCTTCAAGTGCTTTCATACAAAACAACTCAGAAAGGATATATTCTGAATCTTTGTCCTCAGTTTTATACATTTCTTTGTGTGACACTGGTCCTCTTTCATATACACAGCTTTACCCATTTTTGTCTTTGTTCTTCAAATGGAAAACATTGCTGAGGACATGTGTCCTTACTGTCTTTCTGTTTTACTCTTTGTTGCAGTAATTTCAAAATGTCCTTACTTTTCACTCATGTCAGATGATGTCTGACTTCACAGACTTTCTTGTACTATTATTTATCAGATTGGTTCTGGCATGATTTGATGTTTAACTTTATCATGAATTTCTGTTGCTGTAAATAATGTGTCTGTGATTTGGTAGATGAAAGTATGAGCTATGTTGTCACCATCAGTAGTTCAGATAATTTTCGTAATGACAGCTCTTTCTCTGCTGAAATATACAATTTCCCAAGCTGCCACAAATGCTTTATAGAGATATTCTGTTCTGTCTAGTATAACACAGCCTTCTGTTGTAGAGATATTCTGTTCTGTCTAGTATAACACAGCCTTCTGCTCGTAAACAATAAATATTTTTACTTGAAGTCATATGCATGTATGCATCTACAGTATAATGGATATCTTGATGACAGTAATGTACTGACAATTGAGAATGACAATTACTAGGTAGGGACCAAACATTTCCAGACCAGGGCACTGAAGTAATCTTGGACTTACCTTAGTTACAGGTCAGTATTGTCTCCTTCAAGGTACTCCCCTTCACATTTTATACACTGAGCCCAGTACCTCTCCCACTGCTGTAAACATCCTCGAAATTCCGCTTCATTATGCTGCCTAGCACTACCTGTGATTCTGCCTGAATATCTGTGATATCTTCTTACCTCTGTCCTTTATCACTCAGTTTTTATATTTGGGAGCAGGAAGAAACAGCAAGACCTTAGAAAAGATATTTCTCTCCTCCTAGGCCAGATCATGCAGGTCCATGCACACAAAAAGTTATTTTTACTTCTGGTCATATGCTGCTGATGGGACACAAATTTTGCAGCGATTCACCTCATTTTTAAATCTTCAGTTAAAATGCATGTATCATGTTATAGACCTAGATTGCTGCAAACATTGTTAATCATCATGAATGACTTTACACACTTTGCTACATTCTAATTAGTCCATATTAATGATGGGCAGCTTGAACATTCAAATTTTTGCATGGAATTGTGGCCATCTTTGAAAGTTGAATAACCTTCAGGGGTGTGTGGTCTACTCATGATGTCATCACTAAAGGCCTTTTTCACCATTTTATCAGTTACATAAGTTGTGTTCATTAGTTTCTGGAATGTAGCCAGTGCTGTTTTCAGCCCAAAGGGAAGTCTCTTGTACTCCCAATGCCCCTGTTTGGTGCTAAAGGCCATTTTGGGCCCTTTCCCTTCCTCTGTATCTATCTGATGGTATCCCATCACCATATCCAGACACGTAAAATATTATGACTGTCTGAGTTTATCAAGTATTTCTGTAATGTCAGGCAGAGGATGGGCACTCCCCATTGTTTTCTCATTCATGTGTCGGAACTCTACTACCTGATGCCAGTTTTTCTCTCCTTCCGCGCCAATCCACTTGGGCACCACCAGTATCAGGCTGTTCTACGGGCAGTTACTTTCAACTCTAATCCCTTCTTCCAATAAGTTTGTAACCTGCCTATCAATTTCTTTCCTTTGACTGTCTGGTAGTCAATATGGGCCTGTATTTATCGGGATGGTCCCTGGTTCGAGGTGAATGGTACTTTCATGGCACTAGTACAATTCAGACGGTCCCCTGGAAAAAAGAACACATCCTGATTGTCGAAAAAAATCTCTCCAAGGGATGTCTTTTCCTCAGAGTTAGGTGGCCCATTCTGAACTTATTTAAGACTCTCTCATATCTACTCTTATCCCACTCTACAGGGCTTTTTTTAATCCAATACCATTGGGTCCCCTGTGTCCACCTCTTTTACCATAACAAAGGGCTACTACATATTAACTTCTTTCTCAGTGGTATTTAATACACTGGTAATAACACGCCCATTTACTACCTTCACTAGGGATCCAGCTAGGTATACCCATGGCACTAGTTCCTTCTGTTCTACCAATCCTTCTGCAGTTGTAGACCCAGTCTCTGCTAGTGACCTCACTATAGCCTCGGACCGAGGGGGTATTCTTATCCGGCTCGCTTCTTCTCTTGAATTTGTTAATTTGTTCCCAGAGGAATTATTACTTAGTGATTTGGTGATGGTAACACCTGCATATGTAAAAGTTAGGGTCTTACTCTAGTAACATATTTGGGCTTGCATTTGCTTAAGAAAGTCTTGCCCCAAAATTCCGTCTCCCAGCAAGTCAACCTAGTTGGAAACAGAAGGGAATTAGTAAAGATCCCTCCAAAATTTTAGTCTCCATGCTCCTGTGTGTTTCAATTACGGAGCCTTCTACACTCTTCACTCGTACCCTGTCTCTAGGTTTGAACTCCGCTGTCCCCAGCAACCTTCTGCTCTTAAGCAAACTGATAACGTCTCCACTGTCTACTAGGAGATGCAATTTCTCTCTTTTTCCCACATCTAAGTCTAACATAATGTAGTCACAGTTCTCAAGAATTCTGCAGCCTACTGAGTAGAGGAGACAGTCAGGCAGCTGCTCTCTGATCGTCTTATGTCATTTCCCGATGACTTTCTGCTTCTGAAATTCTCTCCCTTTCTAGGCAGTTTTTGACAGTGTCTTGCTACGTGGCCCTTCTCCCCACACTGAAAGCATGTAATACCACTACTACTTTCTGGTGCGTTAGTCACTACTGAATTCAACTGTGCCTCTCTTTTCTCCCTAGCAAAGCGTTTGTTGCTCGAGTGGTCCATTTTCCCACAGGACCCTCACCTGATAAGGTGCTCCCTTCTGCCCTATACCGGTCTTGTTTTGATGTAATCACGCTCTCTTCCACTAAAACTGTCTCTGTGATTTCATCAAAATTACAATAATTCCTACTCTGAACTATTATTTGGATGCAGTCCGATGCCAAACCTTGCACAAAGCAGATATTCCACAACTTATCTGACAAATCTTATATACCTTCTTGGGCCCCATCACTGCAACTGAGTAGAGCAGACTCGCGAAACTGCTATCCCAATGTCTGGATTCTCTGAATTCACTACACAATTTTTTCATCTTTCCCTTGCCTAGCTTTAAATAACTGGCTCGCATGAAAATCTAATGTCCTTTTCTCAATGTACGAGTTCTTCAGAAACTCTTTTAATTCTGCCCAAAATATCTAAGTTTCTGTGAATTATTGCGGTCTGGGGTTCCCCACTTATCTGCGTCAGTACAAATTTATACAACACATCCTCCTCCTTGTTTATTACCATTAAAATAGGGAACTAACTTAAGTGCCTCTCCCACACTTATAAAATCACCATTCATTGTGGGTGGTCTACAAGCCTCTGCACTAAGGGAATTGGAACTGGTATGGGCTCAACAGACATGTTTAATTGAGTAAAGACTCACCATGCAGTAAACGTGGCTCGTGTGTCAGTCTTTTCTGCAAGGCACCTCAAGAATCCTGTTTTCAGCACTTCCCTTCCGATCCTTTCGTTTGGTAGGCGTCGCTTCCTTGTGAGTACAGATGTGTTGTCTTTACTGCTCTTCTGCTAATCGCGATCCTGCTGCACCTGTCCTGGATGGACTCTCAAAATGATCCCTGATACGGAGTCACTCCACAGCTGCAGTGTCCTTTTTCTTGTCTCTGCACCATACTTTCTTCCCTCGGCTACTGCTAGCTTCAAGCTATGGCCTCCTTCTACCCCACTTCTGACACCAGAAAGAAGTTTCTGTCGTATCCACCGAAGAAATGACTCTGATTATACGTATCTCAGATGTTGTCTGGTCAGGGCGTGGTTCCGACTTCATTGCTTAGAAGGAGTGAGGGAGTGTGATGGCTATGCAGTGTAACTTTCATAGACTTCCATTGATAGCCTTTATTAATAATTAGTAGTTACACGCAAGAAAGAGGAGAGTAATTAGGCACCACTGCTGCTGCCTGACTTGCCAGATATTGTAGGAACATCTTGCCCCAGAGACTGCTTGATCGAGAGTCTGCGTAATGCAGCCTAAGGTTTCAAGTACAGTACAAAGGATTCACTGTCAAATGACGGGTCCAGCGATTGCTGGTCACCTTAAATGCTTAACCATGTAACACAGGCCACTCTGATTTCGCAGCAGGCATGTGTGTACAGAATTCTTAGAACTATTTCCCTTGACCTGCGTAACATGAACTCTGCAATAAACATATGGCAATACACATTAATAAAATGATTATGACAAAACAGTCATACAATGCATGAGGGCGTAACTATGCAACAGTGTTATTATACTTTTGATATTCTATTTATTCTATACATTTTTAATTTATTAACTTTTTTGGTTCCTAATTATTTTGTATGCTTCTTTTCTTTTGTGCTGTTACTCCTTCTCTTCATTCTCCTTTCTTCCTCTTATTAACCACTTTCCTCTTGCTTTCTTTGTTTCTTCTATTGCATTTTTGCATTCCTCATCGATCCATCTATTTTTTTTATGTTTATGCGTTTCATCCTTTTCTGTTAGCTGTTGTTTTGTTTTCTTGATTATTGTTTTAATTTTTTCCCCATTTTTTATTAATATAATTGTCAATATTATCTTCATCTTCAATATTTTCCAGCGTTTTGAACCTTTTTTTTAAGTTCTGTAGCATATTCTTGTTTCGACATTCAGTTTTGAAAAACATTCACAGTTTTTCTTTTGTCATTATATTTCCCAGTTTTTACCCTTAATTACACTTTAAAGTTTAAAGTTGTGATCTGTTCCAAAGGCTGGTCCCCATTAGTGCTCTGATATCTGTTATTGCATCTATTACTAATTAAGACATTATGTGTTTGATTCGCTGTCCTACCATCTGCTGAGTACCATGGATACAAATTTTGTGGTCTTTAATATATGCCATTTCTCTGGGATACAGTGATATTGGAACACACACTGCACAAATTCATTTAACTTGTTAACATACCAGGGATTTAAATCCTGATGTGGCCGCTGACAAATGGGTTGCTTTTTACTTTCATAGCTCATTTTTGCACTTGTGATATTACCCACTGTATTTCATGCTTTTTTAAGGTTAATTGCTTCAAATGAACAGTATGTGCTTAAGAATGAATCCTTCTACCCAATCCACAAGTGTAAAGGAATCCCACCTTTTTTAATGAAGCTTAGTTGAAGGTCATTTTATTTTGTTTATTTTTCACTCGAATTTTCATTTTCTAGATTTAATCTTTCTAATAGCTTCTGCTGTAAGTTGAGACTGTGTGGTATAAAACTTGAAGTTGAGTGTACTTGTCATCATATTTCCTCAGCCTTTGTTAACCCTTAGCTGCCAAATGACATATATATATATGTCATGCAGTGAGCCCTTTAAATAGCTGAATGGCCACTAAAGTGGCCCGGGGGGGGGATTTAATTCCGGCGTCAAAGGGTTAAAGTTCCAGACTTACAATGATGTTTTGTTGTTGTGTTGGTGCTGGCTCTTCTGTGTGCTGTGGCAAATTAGTTCATTTGCCATCAGTGGGAGAGTAAAGTTGTGAATACAGATATTTATTTCTATGTTTGCTGCAGTATTGGACCAGAGGCAATTGTTTGTCATTCTGCTGAAGAGATTTCTTCATATCTTTTTGAACTGTAGGGTCATAATTAGGTCTGTCTTCTCTGCTTTCAGAGCAGCAACATACGACAGGCCAGGCACTGCTGGCACTTGAATCAAACAGAGTCAGAAAGTGTTGTGTTTGTTGTGTGCCATGTTTCAAGGTATATCACACCAAACTGCATTTCTGAGGATCAGCTACACTAAAATGGAAAAGCAGAACTCACAAATGTCAATAAATTCTACCTTTGAAATTACTGATATTTTTCAGTAGCATCTTCCTGATGAATTAATTGAGGTGAAGGGGGTGTGGATTTTTCAGAATGGACTTTATGAAGGAACAGAGACTTTGAATTTAGTAACTGTCCAACAAGAAGCGACCTGTTCAGTTTATTACATTTCTCTAGGCAGCTGTAAATGTTTCGGGTGTTGACACCCATCATCAGGAGCTCGTACAACTGTAATTACAGCTTCTGGTATTGTTTAACTGGATCTACTACCATCCACTCTTGTTGTTGAGTCGTAACTGATTCACAGTTCCAACTCAACAACAAGAGCGGATGGTAGTAGTTTCAAGCCATCCTGGTTTACCTGAACCCTCCTAATGGCATACTCTAAAGCAAAGTTAAAAAGCATTGATGATAGAACATCTCCTTGTATCAAACCATTCCTAATAGGGAACCTGTCAGACACATTCTTGCCTACCCGGACTCTGCTATATGTTTCAGTCAGACTCATCTTTACTAACCTTACAAGTTTCCTAGGGATACCAAACTCAATG
>Ga0123352_10005613_pt1 | contig 18955 bp, 13 predicted proteins | sample TergutLab28metaG_FD_89700 | JGI IMG/M metagenome (GOLD analysis project Ga0123352, IMG submission 89700) | Labiotermes labralis P1 segment gut microbial communities from Petit-Saut dam, French Guiana - Lab288 P1 | ecosystem: Host-associated > Arthropoda: Insects > Digestive system > Gut ... | reverse complement strand
TATTTTATACTACAACTTTTAACCTAAGAAAGTACATAGGTTTTAATAAATCTGTTATAAAATTGTAATAGTCAAACTATCTTGATTACCATATTTTATACTACAACTTTTAATCCACAGAAGGTACCTAGTTTTAATATAACGTTTATAAAAATGGAATAGTCAAACTATGTTTTAGAAATAACCAAAGTAACACATTATATGTTACAGTACACACTATACCAGAGGCTGACTGTACAGAAAAATGATCTCCTGATGATGAGCTTCCCGAAAGCTCGAAACATGTAGAGAATGAATGACGACTACCCCTGAAAATAAAGGATAGTCCACAAGTGTCATCGTGTTGGTTATTTTTTTAAAACAATTACAATGATGCACGGAACAATGAATGTAAAAAAAAAAAAACTAATATTCGTTATTTTGGCCCTTTACATTCCAACAGAACGGGAACCACGTATCATCCGAGATAAAAACAAGTGTCCCTATTTCATATTTGTCAACCACTAGACATGTCGACGGAATCTTTCCACGGCTCTTTATTACATCATATTACATGGTATCGGTGACGCTGCTAAGCGTTTTATAGAACTACAGGCGACAGTTTCCCATTACACACACTGCGCTGAAATATTGCATATGAACACTCTCTGTTCAGATGAATTCATTTCACATACAAGCTGAAACCACGTGAGGCTTCACATGCAATAACCAAAAGGTCGGTGCCCTTTCCAGATGCTCTGTATCGCCGATAAACAATGAGGGCGGGCGTACAAGTGCCGACAAAATCGGTGTCGCGGCGATATCGTTGTTGCCACCAGTAAAACCCAGATCTGGTGTACACACACACACCGACAAAATCGGTATCGGCGCCTGCAAGGCGGTCAATTTCGTGAGTGATGCAGAGCAGTCAACATGGCTCCCATGTGGAATACGAGGTTTTATCTGTTGTGTTTGCTTCATCACCGGAAGGGGCGACGTCTAGACGTCTAAAGAGGAGAGAAAGAGAATTTTGGGAGCATCCTATAGTAGCCGCAAGGACACTTGAATGCGCTTACTGTACTCTTTATGGGAGACTCCGAGAAGATGAGAGAGGAAATTCTGTAACTACTTCAGAATGAGTACTTCTACATTTGACTACATTGTGGATCGTTTGGCTCCTCATCTCGAATGCCAGAACACAATGATGCGGGAAAGCATTTGTCCACGGCAAATGCTTGCAGTAACTCTAAGGTAAGTTGATTGTAATATATTGTTTAATGCAAAAAAAATTACTATTACATTCCATAACAGGGTACATACAAGTTGCTGGTCCTTTGTAAATTAAATCAAACATTGGGCCTTCAGACTAAACTGGTAATCTATTATATATTCAAACACGAACAACAAAAATTATTGTGTATATTACCTGAAAGATAACTTCATTTTTTAAAAGAACTAGTTAACGTAAAAAATCAAAATATTTTATTTTTCCAACTTTTTTATACATTAAAACATAGCATACGTCAAATTAAGAAGAGTTAATATTTATGAAAAGATTATTGTTAGGCATTACATTATTACTGCTGAAAAGTGTGGTATGCAGCTTGACCAACTAAATCAAGGAATGTTTGCATTGGACTGGGAGTGGCGGCTGTCTGGGTTAAAGACAAAATGTTTCCGGAGTTTGAAGCCAACTCACTGTAAGGAAAGTGAGACAATCTGCCTGTGCCATGTGAACTGTTTGGAGAAGGTGTTTGCGTCGAAAATGAAGAACTGACATATCCTGAGCGAGTTTTTATATCCTTGATGGCTTTTAGGACGATCATTCTGAAATCAAGTTTGTCATCAGCAGAAAATTGTCTCAGAGACGGTAGGACTGAAATGAAGAATGCCTCATCCTCATCAGGTTCTATTTTTTTTTTAACGATTTCAGGATCTTCCTGTCAATTTCGTCGCTTACTTTTATTGTCTTCCGTCTCCGATGTTGAAGCGTCCCTGCGTCTCTGCTCGATGTTGACGCTTCATCCATTTGTTGTACCACAGTTTCCGTTTCCTCCTCTTCTTGTGTCTCAGTAGATTCATTCTTGCCTTCTCCACAGATACTAGACTCCGTCTCATCTTTCGCAGTTATTTTTAATAGGAGCTGAAGGAAGTCAGCGCACAAATACTTTTTTGTTGCTGCCTGGCCACTTTTCTTTCTCAAGTATCCCACGAACGCATCGCGAGTATTGTTCCACTTCTCCTTTATCAGGTTACCTGAAAAAAAATGAGTGTCGTAATTAAGATTTTATCAGCTATCGCTTTTGATAGTTAATGTTATAAAAGGGTGAGTGGAAATTTAAATTTTATCTGGATTTATATGTAGTTTTCTTTTAATAATAACCTTTTTGTGCATTTCATTACATGAAGAGTGGTATAAAACATTTCATACTCAAAATAGAATATTCTACACTAACATTATTAGTGCATTCTTTAATTACAGTATTTAGATTACTCTTTTTTTCAGGTACCCCGCAAGTGGTAATACATTTGTGGACTTGCACTACAGCTACAGGCTGGGCGAAAAAACAATAGGGAACTGCGTCAGGAGAGTCTGCAATGCATTGTGGGACCAATTGGTAGAACAGCTTCCGTTCCCTACAGAGGAGTCGTGGCGAGCTATTGGTGAAGAATTCAAGAACACAGCTCATTTTCCGAATTGTACTGGATCAGTGGACGGGAAACATGTGCGAGTTTTGAAATACCCTGGGAGCGGTTCAATGAACTTGAACTACAAACATTTTTTTTTTCTGTAGTTCTTATGGCCGTGGTCGATTCAAACTATCGCTTTGTATACATAGATGTAGGAGCATACGGCAAGGACTGTGACTTTTCTGTGTTCCAAACGACAAATTTTTACAGGATGCTACCAGACGGACGTTTGAATGCACCGCAGCCAGCCCTCATTCAAGAAGGTAGTGATGTAAAACTGCCGTTTGCTTTGGTAGGGGACCAAGCATTTAGTCTGACAGATAAGGTACTAAGGTACTAAGACCTTATAAAGGGCATTTCTGAGTGGCACGAAAAAAAATATTCAACTATAGATTGTGTACGGCACGGAGATTTGTTGAATGCGCATTCGGCATTCTCAGCAACAAATGGAGAATATTTCATAGACCCTTAAATGTTACTAAACCACTCGCAAAATCAAATGTAAAGACATGTGTGGTTTTACATAACTTGGTTAGAGAAACGGATGGAGCACATAACGAAGATCTGTTGGAAAACGGAGGTTTCATGACTTTACCTCCCTTTGCTGGTGGGCCAGGTAGAAATCTAAGATCAGCCGAGGCCATGCGAAACGCATCTGCAGATTACTTTCTCTCTCCAGAAGCGGCACTTCCGTGGAAAAACAACAAAATTTAGCGCTAAACATAAATTTCTGTACTGAAGGGTGTAAATACAGGCCTACAAATATCTGGGTTTACGGTCCTTGTAAAATATTTTCCAACATAATAAATAATAATTTGTAGTACTTACCGTCTTTCATTTGCTCCTTTCTATCCAATTGTAAGAAGTGTGGCTCCAAGAAGGAGCACACTTCAAGCCAAAGCTTGCTTTTCAACTCCCGGTCCCTGAATTCCTCACTTGTTTTGTCCCACAAACACGGTCTGTTCTCCACTAATTCAATCACAGTCACTCTGTCGTACTTGCTAGACATTTTATCCAACAACTATAAACTCCGATTACAAAGACGAACAAAAGAGCAAGAACCTATCTTCTCCAGAGACGAAACAAAACAACGTGCATCACATGGAAGGCGAGTGCGCACCTGCTCTGCGCACCGTGCCGGCGTATTTATCGATGGGGTTGCCGGCATCACGCCAACATGTCGAAGGTCGTCCCGATAACTTTGTCATGTCGGTCTCGTGTACTGCCTGGCCATAAAGATACATGAAATATCAGTACCACCGATATCGCCGCCGGCACCGACACCGATTTTGTCGGCGCGTGTACGCCCGCCCTGAGCCAGACTGCCAGCTACCCGATTCACACACGTGCGGAGTTCGTAATTCCGACCTTCCGGGAGACGATAAATCTCCCTCCCCGAAAATATAAAATAACCAGCATAATGCATCTTGGAATTTCAAGTGGAAGTTGCTAAAAAAAACTCTACTATAGCCAACATTCATAACTCCAATATATCTACGACATTTACGTACAACACTCTAGTAATTAGAAGAGTATGGTAACTGTAGGCCTCCATAATTCATACGAGAAATTGCTATGAGAAGAACATGACCGGTGAGGGAGGCCGATGTAATGCTGACTCAGGTGCACTGACACTGCTGCCATGTCCGCTTGCATTTCAACCCTTAACAAAAAATGGCCGAATAACACGACATGAACAAGTTCCAAACTCTTATGTAAGACACCCTACTTGAATGTCCGCATGAAATTTAACCCCTTATAGAGCGCAGTCGTGATTATATGCCGCCTGTCACAACATTCAGAAACTATACGCACCGCCTGCCACAGCATTCAGAAACTATACGCACCGTCTGCCACAGCATTCAGAAACTATACGCACCGCCTGCCACAACATTCAGAAACTATACGCACCGTCTGCCACAGCATTCAGAAACTATATGCACCGCCTGCCACAGCATTCAGAAACTATACGCACCGTCTGCCACAGCATTCAGAAACTATACGCACCGCCTGCCACAACATTCAGAAACTATACGCACCGTCTGCCACAACATTCAGGAATTATAGGCACCGCCTGCCACAACATTCAGAAACAACATGCACCGCCTACCTCAAGATTCAGAAACTATATGCACCGCCTGCCATAACGTTTAGGAATTATGCGCACCGCCTGCCACAACATTCAGAACCCTGCGTTTTGCACACACAGCGATTATTTCCCTACATATCAAGTACCCAGTAGGAATTTATAACGGAGTAAGTGCGTTTACTGTGAGGTAGAAAATAAATTCTTATATATTACCTTCTACATATGATAATTAGTCATATCTGACAAAAATACACCCTTGAATCATACATCGGTCTGGGTTCAAGGAAGAACACAACAGAATAGGCCAGTCAAACACGAACTTAAATTTACGATTCGTGGTTAATATTAATGTTTCTTTAACACTACACACGACTGCCACAAAAACATTCCATATGGACCTAAAACGGATATAATTCAGGTTTAAAACATACAAGGTGGCCGGCAGAGTGTAGTCGGTCCAGCGATTAGCTACGGGCTAGTCGTTCCAAGATTCTTCTCCATAACCTTCCAGAGCGGATATGGAGACCACCCAGCCTCCTATACAATAGGTACCGGGGTTATTTCCCAGTGGTAAAGCGGCCGGGAGCAGGTCCCAGTGGCCGCGCGGTCTAAGGCGAGGGTCTGCGGCCGCTCGCCTGCTGAGATTCCTTGGTTCGAATCCTAACGGGGCCATGGATATTTGTTGTGAGTGTTGTGTGTATAGAGGTAGAGGTCTCTGCGACGAGCTGATCACTCGTCTAGGGGAGTCCTACCTACTGCGGTGCGTCGTTGTGTGTGATATAGAAATCTCGTGAATGAGGAGGCCCCGGCCCACTAGGGCCTGTCACACCAAAAACAAACAAATAAAGCCGCCGGGGCATAAAGCAGGCAACTCACATCGATCTACTGCCAAGGTTAGGAATGGGTGGAGTCACACCTCTGCTCCCCTTATATGCTTTCATGGCGTTGACGGGACATTTGTTCTTAGCTTTTACTGTGTGTGTATATATATATATATACACACACACACACACAAATCCGCATGGACTGCACAAGTCTGCGGATAATGAAACGTCAATGTCCAAAATCTGGGTTAAGAAACATGTCCTTAGTTTTTACTACACACACACACATACACACAAATCCGCAAGTTTGTTTGCAGTACTGCTGGCTAGAATGACAAACGTCAAACCAAATATGCATTAGGCACACAATACGATCACCATTCTTCACTCAGAACAAACCATAAAAACCGTTTACAGTTTTCGAAGATGACATACCGAATGTGTGTTTAGAATTCACTTTATTACAACCAACTTATGCACTTATATGTCCTTTTAAATTATGCTGATATTTTAAAACATTAAAATATAACACACTAAAAACATTGATCACTCCTACATGTTTCGGTTATCCCATATAACCATCCTCAGGGAGTTCCTTGTACATACTAAAGTTACTGAGAACACTGATAAACACACAGCAGATAATCCAGATCCATCATACACATACTAATACATGCTTCCAACATACCATATGGGCAATAAATATAGTAACTTTAGTATGTACAAGGAAATCTCTGTGGATGGTTATATGGGATAACCGAAACATGTAGGAGAGATCAATGTTTTTAGTGTGTTATATTTTAATGTTTTAAAATATCTACATAATTTAAAAGGACATATAAGTGCATAAGTTGGTTATAATAAAGTGAATATTCAAATGACATGTCTATGTTCCATGAAAACCACAGAACTGCCCTACATCATGAAACGTTACATACATGACAGGATCTTTTTTTCAGCTGCTCGAAGCATTGTGCTGGAAGTTGACGACCACTGCAGCCAACCTTGAAACCAGCTGTCATTAAAAAAAAAAAAGTACAATCAAAAACTGACAAGTATCAATCAATATCATATAATACAATAAATAATTTGTGCCCCATGCTTTACCCTCCATCAGTACTACACATGACATGAGGGCATATCTGTACAGGAAACCTACATGTAGGCCTCTTTACGACACACCTACACTATGTCATCTACCGCCCATCTTTTGCAAAATAACTGTTATCACTTGCTGAAACCCGACACAAACCTAAGAGAAATTAAACTGATGTAACCAACCAGATAAACTTAAACCATCACCAAATGCAGAGAAACATAAAAACATGTCCCCTAGAACAGCACTAAGTTTTAACTTCACTAATAAAATACTTCAGACTTCGTCGATTAACAGTGTAACTGTACACAGTATCATGCCAGCAAAAGAGACGTAAATTTACCAATGACGTATTTAGAAAGAGAACACTTCTCACCACATAATTATCCCAGCCTTATTTTATCAAAGACATGGAGGTACAAAAAATGTTTTAACTTCAAAGCTACAATAATCTGGAATATATAATGAGTATTTGTCACTTATGCAAACACATCAAACTTCACTCATTTTCTGTGGGGGAACATTAATCTTTAAGATTTAAGTATTCAGGGATGTTAAATTTCCAGAATAGTCTTCAGCAATAAGAACATCCAATTTCACATTAGTCATATTTAATGGTATTCACATCATAGGTCAAACAAGGCCTGGTAAGAAACTTGGCAGAGAATCAGATTTTTGGGCATTAAATCAATCAATCAATCAGTTCAAAATATCCTACAAATACAAACTGTATTATTTCTTACTGTATGAGATGTGCAGTTCTCATCATGGCAACTATAAAGAATTCTGTTTTCTGGGATGTGGTGCCATGTAATCTAATGTAAATCTACTGATGCTTTGGAGGAGTCTAGTGCCTCTATCTTCAGGATGTTTGACCCTGACTATACAGGCAATAGAGCCCTTCAAATATTGGCACCCTTCTGCTGTCTACATGGTGTCACACCCCAGAAGACAATGTTATTTTTTTATCACTTACTGTAACAAATTTCATGGTTTACTGATGTGAAGTGAAAGCTTATGGAAAATAAATAATGTCAGTGTCACATAAAGATTGTGACTAAAGTGACATTGTGATTTATCCTTTCATTTTGCCTAACATAAAGCTTAAAAAATCATATTTAACCTTCACATGTGCCTGTCATGAAAAGTGATGTTAATTTTGTTTTGTCTGACAAATTGACATATTGAGAGAGGCAATATTTATTGTATTTGTATGAGTAATCAAAGGTATGATTTGATATGTGAGTAATTTTTATGCTACTATTCCTTGCTCTCTTCAGTCACTGTCCCTTTCTCAAAATTAACAGCAACAAATACTCATAGCGAATTACACTACAGTAACTACTAATTATTATTTGCAGAGCTTGGTTATGTTAGATACACCAAGGTCTTGCAAATCTATAATTCATTCTTTTATGAACTATGGATTAATATTTTTGGGGCACTCTTCATAGAGTGCAAAAATTTGTAAAATACAGAAGAATGCAATCAGGATTATTACACAATGCAGAATTAGAGACTCATGTAAAGATTTATTTAAGAATTTAAAAATTCTACCTCTTCAATCACAATATGTATGATCACTTCTTTATTTGTGGTTAAACAACAGTAAATTACAATTAAATTCTTATGTTTGTAACATACATACTAGACAAAAATATAACTATCACCTCCATCCATTTCATCACTGTATCTTAAAAAAAGTCTCCCACAAAGTATCAAAAATCTAAGTGATAACCCTAAATAATTATTTACATGCTCATTCCTTCTATTCTGTACATGAACAACATAAATAGGGATTGATAAATTAAAATAAATGAACTTTAAGGTACTTGCAATGTACCAACAACTGCAGTTCGTACGTAAAATTTTCTTCACTTATTCAATACTCTAGGTACTATCCTGTTTTGGACTCACACAATGTAAATAAATTCAAATACAACAAGAAAACTGCATGATGTATGATGAAATGCTTTCACGAAGTACAATGCCAGTGACGACAGGAGTAATGGGCTCCATAAATCGTGGTTTGCATATTACCTATTACTGTGAACAAGTTCATGATCTGCCATTGTCACAACTGTCATCCGTCACACGTTCACCAGCAATCGTCGTAATGAACTCCTGGACGTATAACAAGTCTCATTCGTTGCACTAACTAGCTGAACTCGTACTATTGAACTGCCTGACATGCTAGTGGGGGGCCTAGGTGGAGGACTAAGTTCCGTATTGTATGTCATGGCTCTTAATTACGCATTTGCTTACTCCATACCCTACGATAAGAATACGTCACGCCTTCGGTGTCCGTATTGCACAACATTCTGCAGGCTACATGACCTTGCAATTCTTGCCAATCATAGTTAATGTAATGGGAACAGTCATTGTTGGCCGTTGAGTATAGTTATCAGGAGAACGACGTCAGAATCATGAAACACTACGATAACCCTACAAGCAAAATACATCACACAAAATATTCCCTGGCACATTTATATTGGTATCACTACATGACTATTGGGATGAACATTCGCGATTGCCACGGACGAAACATTTCAAATGTTGGTAGGCTTGTTCACGTGTCTATTTGCCGCGCTTTTTAGGTGCCGTGGTAGCGAATAAAAGATCTGTTGTACCGGAAAGCAGGAAAGCGAGTTGTGGAAATTGTTGTGTAGCACTAGTTTATATGACATAAAAAGGGATCGCGTTGGTTACTTATTGAACAAGGCCAGGTATTACATAAGTATTGCTGATTGGAGGGGATTATTAAATATGAACTTGCGGAAACAATATCATCTGCATTGACTTTGCAGATGTAGATGGTTCCTATATAACGCAAACAAGGAAGACGAAACTTATTTTTTACAGTGTACGTGGAAAATACTGTCTGTGAACCGAAGTTTATTGTTGCGTTGTCGGCACTTGTGCTTCGTATTCTCAGGATTCAAAGCTCGGCTTGGATACCAACTGTTCTGCTTTCTGTTCAGCCCCTCAGAACAGATGCCAGAATAGTACTGAGAGTCAGGCCATGGTGTCTTCCTTCCATATCATTCATAATCCATTAATTTATTAACTCAGGGCAATAGAAACTGAAGTATTAAAGGAATATTACATTGTAAATAAATACAAATGAAGAGTATCCATAAGAAAATTCAGTGATAAAGTATCATTCATTATTTACAGATATTAGATGCTAAAACACCATACTTATTTGAATTTAGGTATTGTAGTTAGCAAAGTGTGTAGCTAGAGGCCAAATAGCCAGAGTGGTTCCCAGTGGTGGGAGAGAAATTTTATTATTGGATTTACATTAATAGCAGCTCCTGTTACATCATACCATTTTTCCTACTGGTAGAACAGCAGAGTGTGAAGTTCACCACTCATTGGTACCCCATGTAAAGCTGTACATGCTTTGAAGTTTTACCTCTGTCCTAGAGTTGTGCCAATGCCAAGGGGCAGCTTCATGTTTATATCATGTGTCTGGTGACCAGAAGCGTGGGAACTAAGCCAGGTCTTGCAGTAGTGGGTATTTAGGTAATGGTGTTCTGGAATGTGGTAGAATGGTGTCACATCCCAGGAAACATGTTGTGCATAGTGTTCCTTTTTTTTTAATTTTTTTTAGGACATAACCCATCATGTCCAGTCCATCAAGAGCATCACGTCATGTGGAAGATGGTAGCCACACACCTCATCATGAGGAAAGTGGAAGTCAGACTCCACAGCATCATATTCAAACACCAGCTCAACAAATTGAGAGTCAAACAACTACTCCACGTCGACAGGGAACGTCTGGTAGGAGAACACCAGCACATAGACATGTACGTGTTACTTCTGTTAATGTAGGCACATGTATCTAACAGCTGACACCCGGGGGCAGTAGGTATTTGTATGTTTAGAATATTCCCTGATCTTATGAAACTGTCAATGCATCAGTCTATTACAGCCCATGTTCTTTGTCAAGTTAAAGGTTTCACAGATTTAGACTCGCATTCTGTGTAATTGTAAAAGAACTTTGAAGCTTTGTGTGTTCACACAGGATTTGACATGGACTTTAATATGCTTGATACATGTTTTAGTGATAATGGATGGGAATGAAGCCCAGATTCTGTGGTCGGCAGTGTAAAATATCCTGTGAGTTCTTCCAAGAATCCAGAAAGTTATAAAATTGAGATAAAGATATTCTGGATTTTCTCGCTTTTGCTCTACAGAAGTCCCCAAATTATGAATGTGTTATGTTCCACATGTTTTTTTTTTTTTAAGCCATAACTTGATTTCTTATAGATCCGCTGATATCAGTGATGGTGATGTTCACTGACTAGTTCACAGTCATGTCTTTATCATATAATTAATCTTATATATGATATACTTGAATGACAGTAGAAAGCAGTACAGTTGTAATGAAAATTATGGTACAAAGCAGAAAAATGAGATGGAATGACAAATATGTTGCATATTATTAACTATATTACTTGTTGGAAATGGTGCATTTTGATGAGAAAAAGGTTTCAGTATGAAGGGGAAGGGGTAGAACTTAAATGCCACACTCCTCTATCCATAAGAAAATAACAGTATATACTGCAGAATGTAAATTCTGTACTTTGCTGCCACAAATAGTACCTGAGCATGATGAGTTTTGCACCTATGAATTGGCATTTATGCGATCCAGTTACATAAACACTGATGCGTGTAATAGGTTTGACCCCGCTGGGCGGCACTACCTTTTCGAAGGTTTATGTTAAACTGGGCGGGGAGGATTGCGTGCTCCAATGAAGCTGGGGAATATGCCAGCAGTAGCATAGCTACTTGCCAGGTCATCCAAGCTGGACATATTTCAGCATAGAAGCTCGACAAATAGTGTACCACAATGAGGGGTTGGGAGGGCTTCTTGGGTATATGCCAACCTCCCTAGTGGAGCATACCTTGAACTCAGAGCCTGGCCTTCCAGTTTGGGGGTTGGGCTGATAATCTTATCCTGTAAAAAATGGTTATGCTGAGAACCCCAAAAGGGAAGCTAAGGCCAAACTTGAAGATATGTAGTGCTAAAGAAGAAGAAAATAGCTTTGTATGGATCTTGTGAGCAGAGGAGCTTATGTACCTTTGTCATGGTTTTTGTTCCATTTCACTTGTTTTTAGTTGTCTTAAGATTGTCATATTCCTTTTCTTCTGAATACAGAGACAAGATGAAACAGCAGCCACTCCAGTGAGGCGAACTACTGGCAGGCCTGAAATTGCTGCTACTCCGGCCCGCTCTCTGATCACCCCTTCCAAGCGATCACGATCTGACACTCCAGCTACCACTCCTCTTCGGTGGGGAGCTCAGCGGCGAACACGGTCACAACAAAATGTTGTGGAAACTTCGGACCAGCTGTCAGTTGCTCCGACTTCACCAGCAGTAAACTTGAATCCTACCAGTCCTCTTGCTGTAGGTGAGTTCAGAATGTGTGGGTACCTTGCGTTAGTGGGTATTGGAGGCGATTAAACATTACTTCATCATCACATCTGAACAGCATGTATTCACAATTGAAGCTAGTTTTCTTTTTAAACTTTTAATGGAATATTGTAACTAAATAACAGCAGAAGTCAAAAGTAGAAATGCGACAGAAACTAGGGAATGCTGAAACTTCCGAAGCGTGTTTTCTAATCGCATGGATTCCTAGTCATACTGATTAATTATTATTGTGTGTTTCTGAAGAATGTGCTAGTTGCGTGACTCCAGGCTTTTGTCACAGTGTAAATGGTGTTGTTCCTCTTCTGGGATGTTACGCAGCTTTGGTGGGTGGTTAGTTACCGACATTTTGGGACAGCTGGTCAGATCCATCTTCAAAGGTCATGGAGTACAAGAAAATTCTTCTTGAACTGCTTGGCCCTCTAAGAACGAAGACCTCAGTGTGTTAGTTAACAATCAGATTATGTGTTATACTCTCAGGCATAATGTCATTGGCTGTATTTGTAAATGTTGGATATATAAGGAAAGCTTCACTACAGATTGCATTTCTGCAGGGACTGAGTACTTCTGTTAAGGAGTGATTTTCTTTTAACCAGGTATGAGTGAGATTGACTTGAGTTCTCCATTGAACTATGGGACTCCTGGTTCATTGTCTTCAGTTCACACCCCTCAGTCAGGCATCCGAGGGACTCCGATTCGTATGCGACCAGACATACGAACTGACAGACGCATTCGACAAGTGAATGTGAACTCAGACCCAGTATGTCTACATGATGTACATAATATAATTATAGCTCAACTTGAAAGGCATGTTAAGTTATTCGGTAGTAGGGTAGAAGGTGAAATCCATGTACAGTGTTTCTCCTTTTTTTGTGTTCTTTAGCACAGCAGCTATCAGGGGATGTTTCAGCAGATGCAGGGTTTCTCTGCAGTAAAGCTGCCATGCTCAAGAACTTGATAAACAACAAACCTGTACAGTTAACATGACTAATTCTTTCTTATAATAAAACCAACGAGATGCACTAATTTCTCAAATTTATTTTCAGAATAAAACTCTACATGTTTCGGACAGTTCCTCGCGAGCTGTCAGCAAACCTTCATGACATATACCACTGCTGTTTGTACAGCGAAAAACTCCTAATGATGGACAGAGGTACTGTCCGAAACATGTAGAGTTTTATTCCAAAAATAAATTTGAGAAATTAGTGCATCTAATTGGTTTTGTCATAAGAATTTATCACGATGCACGGTCACCTGAACGTCAGATGAGTAATTCTGTTGCATAATTTTGTGTTTATGTTATTAGGTATTCAATATATAAATTCCTTGTAGGAGCTGGATGTTCATGTTCATGATGAAGGAAGCCCCAATTGGGGTTACAAAGTGTTGCATGCCCTTTCATAACACTTCTGTTAAAATCCCTTCATCACTTCCCTCAGATATGTTTCCCTTTTGTTGTAGGTTGACCATTTTGCATATCAGTTTCTCTGTCTGCATGCTTGAATGTAAATGTGCGACACATAGTTCCGCTTGTGTCCTGCAGATTACAGCTTCATCTGGCAGCGTTGCCTGAAGCGTTTGTGTCCCACTTATGCCATGTCCCCGCAATGTTTTGTGCACATACTTAACTTTCTTTATCAAGAAGTGAAAGCATATTGAAATATATTGCAAGCAGGTCTCTTTTTACACGATTTCTTTTCGCACGATTTTGCTTTAACGCAACCTGAAAATTTACACCACTTTTCGAAAATATGCGATAATGTTCGGTTTAACATGATTTAGCATGGGTGATGCACGATAATTTACAGTTTAACGCAACTTGGCATATGCAATCTATGGTTTTACCAGACTCGTGTTGGAGGCTAGCAGAGAGTGACATCACTGTCACGCCATCAGTCACGTGCATGGATTATGTTAGTGATATAATCACGCGGCTCATCTGGTTTCCTCTCCTACAGCATCGGCTTTTCTTACCAAAATAAGTGAGAAATATCAGTCTGCATCACCTAGTCCAATCCAAGTGAAAAATTGACGAAAGACAGTCATTGTTGAAGGGAAATTAGACATAATCCAACTTGAAACAGGTGAATGAATTGTTGACATGTGGTGAAATGTTAACCTAGCTCATAGTAGCATATGTATAATTCATGATAATGCTGAATTGAATTACAGAAAGTGTGAATTCAGGAATTACGGTGTTTGTTTCTGTATCAAGACTACTGCAGTCCTGTTGGAATGAACTGTACTAAAAACTATGGATGTAGGTCTCTTACATTTTTACTGCATTAGAAATAAATATGTAAATAAATGTATGTATGCAGTAAATACAGTACATATGTACTGTACTGGTCTGTGTATCCACTACTAATAGAGTGATATGCTATATAAGATGAGGTTGTCAATCCCCTAACCCCCAGGAAATACACTGTATTAAATGGAAATTTTGTGTTTGATTTGCACAACGGTTTTCAGGATTGTAACCCCAGTATAAAATGAGGCCTGTCTGTGCATGTTTTTGAATTTTTGTTTTCAGGTTTGGTAGTGATTTATTTCCTGTGATACATGCAGCAAATTTCAAGGAGCCCTATTCAAAGATACTTTTGTCATAGTGTGAAGTTCATGAAGTTCATATGAAAATATGCCCACTGTATTCTGGAAAAAAAAAAAACTTGGGATTTAAAAGGCTGCCTATCATTTACATGTCATTGGCTGACTATATTGGATGTTTGATTGTTTTGACCGTCACACTGTGCATCAGGTTTTCGACTTTCCTGCCAAAGGGTTAATATTTTTGGTTTCCATTCTTGCCTAAGCAGGCTGGTGTAAACTTCAGTGCTCTAGGCTTGTATTTGGGAGGTTAGCGCCTTGAATATCTGCTGGGAAACTGGTTAACCTGAGTGACATTCCTTGTCAGTTTCCTTTATCTCTGCAAGTGTACCTCAGTCAGGCTGTGACCACTTCAAAGTCTTTTGTACAAATTTGACATTCTGAGGACCGTACATCGTGATATATTCTTACAATAAAACCAATGAGAAGCACTAAATTCTCAAATTTATTTTTGGAATAGGACTCTACATGTTTCAGACAGTATCTCTGTCCATCATCAGGAGTCTAGCACGGTACACACAGCAACAGTATAGGTCGTACAGGTTATGCTGACTGCTTGCTAGCAGGATCAGGTTCCTGATCCTGCTAGCAAGCAGCGCTTTTCGTTTGTTTTATTGTAAGAATATCTTTTGTACAAGTCATTGTATATCCATCATCCTTTGATTTAGGTGCTGTACAATTTTAGATACTGACAGCATCATGTAATAAAACCGGAAAATCCAAGTTTTTTCGTAATAGTGATGGTCTATAAATCTGTAGAAAGCTTTTTGAGACTTGGATGTAACTTTCTTGGAGAATGGATTGAATTGCTTTAACATGGTTATATAATGCAGGCTGAAAGACCGGAAGCTGACCCCAATACTACAGGAGCATCTTCAGAAACAGATCAGGCACCACAGTTGGTGGTGTGGGGTACTGATGTGGTGGTGAGCCAGTGTAAGAAGAAGTTCAGAAAATTTGTGCTGCAGTTTGTGGATCCAAATGCAGAAGAGGATGAGCGTATGGAGGACATGAACATGAATGAACCACTGTATCTTCAGAAGCTCCAAGAGGTATGCATTTATGATTAGAGTATCTTGGTTTGACTTTCAGCCTTCTGGTTTCGTGTGCAGAAAACATTTGTGGTATGCCATACCAACCAGCGTGTCCTGAAATTGCTGTATGATTATTAATATTATCCTCCCATCTATGCCAGAGTCACCTTATTAACATCTTAGAGGATTTTGAACATGTTTTGGTGGTTTTCTTGGTTCCACATGTATACTGTATTCAGCATTTCATTATTACTTTTTGATGTTAGAAAACCTGTGATTAACTTTTACCCCTACTCACAACTTAATGTATAACAGCAACATGACTTAACTAGAAATATTTTGTATTATAGGGAATTTTTTTTTTCAGCTCTGGAACTTAGAAAGTGTGTATGTATGGCTTCATAATACGGCAAGAATCGTGTGTTCGGAAGTACGAACCACAGCCAGTTTTAGGATAAGTGAGACTATCAGAAGTAACTTGTTGTAAACTCATCTAGTTTCGTCATGAGATTTAACCCTTTGAGCTTATGCATTCACGATTATTACAGCATCTGCCTGGCCAGCAGCGATTTGTATGAGGTATGATCAGAAGGTTGGCACCGAAGCTGCTCTTCCATGACCAAATTTTCAGCAATGAATTTTACCAAGATAGTCTGCCATCTGTTGTACACTTACAGAACTTCTTTCTCATATCCATGACGCATTGAAATGAAGGTCGGGTATTAAAAAACCCACAGGACAAAGGATTAAATGTTCTCCATACCCTGAATATGTATTTGTTAAACTGCCTCTCCCCTGCAGCTCTTGACAATAACAAATGTTTTTAATGCATGAGGAGAGACCACTCTTGACATAAAACATGCCATTCTTGATGATAGGATAATGGACATTTTCATTAGGGGTTGAAAAATTTGTCAAAGGCCTGCTCGCACATACACAGATTTGTGCCCTCCCACCTTATTACTTCTGTTGGAATAAATAACTAAATATATATTACCTCGTATGAAGTCAGTGTTAAACTTCTTTATGCTGCAATCACCATGAACTGAACGTTTTACTGATTCTTGTAGAACGCTGCAATTCTTTGTCCATCAGACAAATGATGCGTGTGACCCTGATTTTTAATTGACATATCGTATAGTTTACTTACCTCAGGTCAGGGGGTAAGTTGGTGTTTGAACCTCTGCTTAAGAATTCTTATAATAAAACCAACTAGATACACTAATTTCTTAAATTTATTTTTGGAATAAAACTGTGCATGTTTTGTACAGTTTGCTGCTGTCATGAAACCTGTATGACATATACCATTGCTGTGTGTGCAGCGAATAACTCCTGACGATGGACAGAGGAAATGTCTGAAACATGCAGAGTTTTATTCCAAAAATAAATTTGAGAAATTTGTGCATCTAGTTGGTTTTATTATAAGAATTTATCATGATGCACTGTCACCTGAATGTCAAACTCTGCTTAAGATTAGTTTGTAGCTGGTTGAGGGGACCAGCTGTATAACAAGGGTTCTGTACTGAGGCAGGGGAATGGTATTTATTGCTGTCACAAGGTGGGAAAACATACAAGTTAATGCTGAATCTGGCTAAGACCTAGGACGGGGAAAGTATTCTCTGAATGTAAGTCTTCAGGCTTTCACTGTGTTTGTTAATCAGATTATGGTCTTCTTTTGGGTTTTTGTTCTGTGTAGTGGTTCAATATTTTAACTTTTCAGAGGAACGTCAGAACTTTTAATTGCTGCATGGTACAGAAACCCAAACGGAGATCATCGTCTGGTCAGGCTGTTCTCTGAATCTAGGACTGCCAGTTCATTATACCATGAGGACATTCTGTGCATTTAGTACTTCATGTGTGTTGGTTACTCCACGTGAAACTGTGTCATATTCCATGTCCCCACAAGTGAGTTTTGCTTGAAAATTACTGTACCACCTGCTTTGATCATAATTTTCACACTATTATCTTATGCTGACAGATCCATACTTTGGAGGAACCATTTCTGAATGTGAACTGTGCACACTTGGAGTCATATGACCCCAGCCTGTATCGCCAGCTGGTGTGCTATCCACAGGAAGTAATTCCGACATTTGACATGGCAATCAATGAGATGTTTTTTGAACGTTACCCAGCTGCGGTTCTTGAACATCAGATTCAAGTTCGACCATTTAATGCTCAGAAAACGAAGAACATGAGGTCACTCAATCCTGAAGGTGGGTATCCATATATGTTTCTGAACAAATCAGACTTCTCATGACTGGCGTTTTACTTCTGAGGTTCCAGCGTGGCACAATCCTATGAAATTCTAAATGGTGTAATTTATAATTTCAGCTGTAAGACATAGTCACTACAACATGGAGTGTTCTCAGTTTCATTGTCGGGAGACGTGAAGATTGTTGCCAGTGTACTGATTAACCAGTCACGGACAGACAAGAGCTGGTTCTTCTGTTTGGGTTTTGTTGTTGTGGTTAAGAAGCTGTCACGTGATTTCAGGCTTCTGTTGTGGTGTAAAGGAGACAGTCACCCTTCTGGGATGTTACACAGTTGATAGTTGGTTACCGTCATTTTTCTTGGACTGCCTGACTCTTGAAGATGGGACCTGTAGGTTGTTTTGAAATGTCAGTAACTACCAAACTATGCTGCATAGCATCATGGAAGAATGAAGATCTCAAGAACCTCTCACCCTTTGGAACTTAGGGCTTCCCATTTGTGGATTCTGGGAGACAGAGTCATGAACTCTGGGGTTCAGTAAAAGGCTGGGAACTTCTTGATGAGCTGAAAGAGAGTCAGCTTCTTCAGCAGGACTGCTGTGTATAGTGATTCATAATATACTGTGCTTTCTGTATTATTTTCTTAAGTGCTTGAACATATTTGGGTGCCAAAATGTCTTTGTCTGTGAGATCGACTCGCTGCAGGCTACAGCAGTGTTTCTGAACCGTCAGGTTGCGTCCCGGTACTGGGCCCTGGCGTCACTTATACTGGGCCTTAAAAGGTTCTGGAATTTGTCAGTTTACTTTTCTAAGCAATTTTTATGATTAAATGTTTTATAGTGGAAATATTCATGAATGTGTCAAAAAACTCGGATGTTGGCCTGAGGAAACTACAATATGCTACAAGATTTCATTAGTCCAGTGATTGATAACTAATTTAAATGTAATTTTATATTTGTCAACATGCCACACCATATACAGAAGT
>Ga0123352_10005612_pt1 | contig 18956 bp, 18 predicted proteins | sample TergutLab28metaG_FD_89700 | JGI IMG/M metagenome (GOLD analysis project Ga0123352, IMG submission 89700) | Labiotermes labralis P1 segment gut microbial communities from Petit-Saut dam, French Guiana - Lab288 P1 | ecosystem: Host-associated > Arthropoda: Insects > Digestive system > Gut ... | reverse complement strand
TGGCTGTGTTTGTTGTGGAGTGGGAAATGTTTGGGGAAGGGAATTTGTAGAGAAAATGAAAACACTCGGCTTATGTTCAATTATTGTATTTTGGAAAATTGAGCGCTTTACGAGATGAAGTGTGAAAATTCGGTAGAGCCGGCCGGTCACAGATGGCAATTTGGGGCATGTGTATTGCGTGCCGCATAACTGAGACTGCAGACACACACTGTGAATATGTAACACTTATTGCTTTCCCGCGGCAAAAATGTTTATGTGTGTACATGGATATGTGGCTGAATGGAATTTATTGACCGGTAGGATAGGAGGATGTCAATAAACTGACTTAATATATAAAGCAAGGTGTGTGATGGAAATGTACTGAAAATGGTGCATTTGGCTGCAACTGTAGACTGTGTACTGTATAGGGTGTGTGTAAAAAAAGTGATCCCGTTACAGACCTGGTGTGGCCCAGAGGGTGGGTAGATGTATAGCTCTACTCTTCCATGACCGCGTCAATAGAAGGTGTGAGTGGTCAGCATCACGCTTCGTTCGCACTTTATACCCGGCAAATTACCGGTACCCATTTTACAGTAGGCTGGGTGGGCCCCGACGGCAGTCTGGACGAACGGAAAATTTCGTCCCCAAAGGCAATATATCCCGGACCGTCCAGCCCATAGTCAGTCGCTATACCGACTGAGCTACGGGCCCACATAGTGTCTGTTTACTGGGATTTATTTTGGGACTCTAACAGAGACAAAGGGACGTCAGTCATTAACATTAAAACCAACAAAGAATAAACTACTCAATTATTACACCAACAACTGCACATATATAAAATGTATGAGATTTGAACATTAAAACATTAAAACGCTCCGACATGTTTCGGCACTAGGACCATCATCAGGCAGCCATATCGTCCTTGCTAAAGTCACACTATAAAAAGTTACAATTTCGCTGTACCAGTTGGGTATTGTGGCAGCATGCAGTGTTGTGAAATGTTATGTTGCGGAGATTACACAACACGGTAAGCATAAATTCACATCGGTCCAACAATCCTAATTATTTGTGTACAAAACTATTCTAATATTTATTTTGAAGATACTTACTTGGTATAATTTATATTACAGGCATGCTGCCACAACATCCAACTGGTAGAGCGAAATTAATGTTACTCTTTATAGTGTGACTTTAGCAACGACGATATGGTCCCTGATGATGGTCTTAGGACAGAAACATGTCGGATCGTTTTTAATGTTTTAATGTGTAAATTTTATATATTTTATATATGTGGTATAATAATTGAGTAACTCGACAACATGCACAGTGTGACATCGGAAATGTAGAATAAACTGTTAGTAAGTAAGAATTATATCAACTTAATATATATATATAATATGAAATTATGTTCCGCTTTTGTATTACCCTAAACGAAATTTTGTTTGAAAAGAAAATATAGGGGAATTTCAGTACAATACAGTAGAGTATGGTACAGTACAGTACGATACAGTACATTGTAGTGCCGTAAAATACATTAAAGTGCAGTGCAGTACAGTAAAGTAAAATACAGTTCATTACAGTATGGTACAGTACAGTACATTACAGTAAATTACAGTACAGTACACTACAGTAAAGTACAGAAATGTACGGTGCAATACAGTGTAGTACAGTATAATACAGCACAGTACAATAAACTACAGTATAATACAGTGCAGTAAACTACAGTACAATAAATTACAGTAGAGTACATTACAGTAGAGTATGGTACAGTGTAGTACAATACGGTACATTATAGTGTTGTAAAATACATTACAGTTCAATACAGTACAGTAAAGTAAAATACAATAGAGTACATTACAGTATGGTAAGTACAGTAAAATACAGTACAGTACAATACAGTAAATTACAGTGCAGTATAATAGAGCACTGTACAATAAACTAAAGTAAAATACAGTTGCTTAAACTACAGTAAAATAAACTACATTAGAGTACATTACAATACATTCAGACTCAACATATTGTACAGTGCTGTACACAAGAACGTAACTGTGCCAACCTCCGCTCGGTGAGTCACAATCCCCCGCTGTTTCTTCATATGATCTGCACCTCACAGCAGCACAACTGCGGGTTATGTTGGTCCATATATATAAATATATATATATTTCATTCAAACACAACAATTTATTACACAAAAATATGCTCATGGCAAAATTTTTCGATCCTAATGAATCATCCAAATGTATTAATCCAAGATATAGCATATATTGGAGTGCATTTTGGATCCCAAACTCTTACAATGAGTAGTAAAGTTAATGGCAATTGTAATATAATATCTTATATATTCATAAATTCGCAATATATCTAAAAGCTAAAAATGGCAAACAAGTCATGAATTCAGTTGTGCGGTGTAACAGGTAAAATGTATATCTTGCTTGATGCCGGATCTAGAGGTGCATATATCAGTGTTGTATCTGGTTGGTATGAATATCCATTCAAATTGCCGTACAGCTCACGCTATCTGTTCCAGTAACCTGCAATCCACTGTTCTTTACTGAAAGGCCGAAACGTCGGATATTATCGTGGGTGTGTCGTTCTGTTCAGTGTTATAATAGAATTATCATCCTTCATGTAGTGGTGTTGATATGAATTTGTATTTTCCCATCTGGTATTCAGTTACAAATTTAAATCCGGCATCAAGCAATATACACATTTTACCTGATACACAATACAACTGAATTCATGACTTGTTTACCAGTTTTACCTTTTAGACATATTGCCAATATATGAATATATAAGATATTATTATACTAATTTTGCCATTAACTTTACTACTCATTTTAAGAGTATGGGATAAAAAATGCACTTCAATATATGCTCTATCGTGGATTAATTTTTTTTGGATGGCCTGGCGATGACTAATTAGAGTCGAAACATTTTGCGTGAGCATAATTTTGTGTACTAAATTGTTGTATTTGACTGAAACATATATATATATATATAGTATGTATAAGTCAAACGCAGTAATGCTGGAGGCATGATCGGTCCCCCCAATGTGTAAAATAAGGTGAGCTGAGTTTGATGCACGTGTGGTCTAAGTCGAAAAGAAGTGAAAGAGTGTGGAGTGTTACAAGTGAAAGTGTCCCCCCGTGCAGACTGCTACTGCGGTCCCTCCGTTGCCATCCCTACGCCGATTTCAGTGCAGCGTGTAGTGCAGGAAGGATCTAAGTGCGGTCCCAGCATTACTCGTTCTTGAGCACAAAGGACCGAGTGCCCCCGTGCAGTCTGGTCCCTCTGTAGCCACCACTACGCCTATTTCAATGCAGCATGTACTGCAGGAAGGACCTAAGAGCTGTCGAGGCACTACTAGTTCTTGAGCACAATATTAAAAAGGATCGAGTCCCCCCGTGCAGTTTCGTATAGCGGTCCATCCGTAGCCACCCCTACGCCTATTTCAGTGCAGCGTGTAGTGCAGGAAGGACCTAAGTGGGGTCTCGGCACTACTCTTTCATCAGCAAAATATTAAAAAAGGATCGGACGTGGAAGCCGCCTTCCAATTTGGTATTGCTTCAGGGTCCGGTGCAAGAAAGTTCTAAGTGTGGTCTAGGCACTACTAGTTCTTGAGCATGATAATATTAAAAAGGATAAGCGTGTGGACGTTTATGTTTAACTGCGGTAATTTAATCAGGTTGGCAGCCGCCGTCCTACTTGGAATCCTTAGGGCCCAGGTGCAGAAAAGTCCTAAGTGCGGTCTACGCACTACTCTCTCTTGAGCATAATAATATTAAAAAGGATGGGCTTGTGGACATTTATATTTAACAGAGATAATTTATCAGCTTGGGGTCCCCCGGGGGGCCCTGTGCAGGAAGGTCCTAGGTGCGGTCTAGGCACTACTCTTTCTTGAGCATAATATTAAAAATGATCGACTTTGAATGTTCATCAGGTTGGTAGCCGGCGTCCAGCTTGGTCTCCCCTGAGACCCTGTGCAGGAAGGTCCTAAGTGCTCTCTAGGCACTGCTTTTTCTTTAGCATAAAAGTAAGAAAAAGAATTGGCGTTTGGACTTTTATGTTGGCAGCCGACATCGTGAAGCTTAGTCCCGCCATAGCTCTGAGTGTAGTGCAGAAAGGTCCTAAGTACGGTCCAGGTACTACTTGTTCTTGAGCTTCGGAGCCCCCGTATAGTTTGGTGGCCCCTACACCCAAGCCCGCCCGCCAGCGGGACAGATTGGTAACACGGGACCCGCCACCGGACACATTGGCCCGTCATATGTCGTGACGGGTGGGCGACCCCTCGAGGGCTAACATGGTTCGGTGGGGTTGTCGCTAATTTTGAATTTGAAACTTACAATATGGCGGGCGTGTCACGGTAACCGTGACCAATATGTTACAGTGATACATGGACGTCGTACCTGTGAAGCAGTATAGAAAAGTGATACAAGGTGCGAACGAAACATGCGTAAGGGTAATGTACACTTTTATTAGCGAGTTCTAGAAGGAAAACAAAAAATACTCATCAAATGGTCTTTTTTAGTCTAGTAAATTCATACATACAGCATAATGTTTAGTATATTGCAGACTTCGGAGTAAGAGGAGGAGAAGGAAAACAAAAAATACTCATCAAATGGTCTTTTTTAGTCTAGTAAATTCATACATACAGCATAATGTTTAGTATATTGCGGACTTCGGAGTAAGAGGAGGAATGGCAAGTTACGAGGCCGTGTATGTTCTCTTCAGCTCCCTGTTTGGGAGGATGAGGCCTGCGACATCTCGGCGTCGTTCTTCATATGCTAGTATTTGAGAAGTTCCACTACGTTAAATACATATAGCAGCGGGAAGGACATCCCTAATGAGTTAATTTTACCTAATTAATTACACATTATAATATATCTTTGTCTGGTGGTTTCCACATACGTGCTAGAGATGTCCATGTCCGCTGCCAGCAAGATTTGCTGTAGGTCTTTCAGAATGTTTCGCTCTGGTTGGCACATGGCTAATATCTTGTGCGCGGTCGTTACATCGTTCATTGCTAAGTTTAATTGATGCAACCAAGTCGAGTAGCTGACCAGTGGATCCCACAGCATTAATAACCATGTGATTTGTTTCCACGTCATATGCATGGTCTCCTCCTCCGTCTCCCACATTTCCTGCTCCCGGTGCGTGACTAGTTCGTCTTCAAACAACGTCTGAATCAAAGAACTTGACGTCAGCATACGCTAGCAGATAAACAGGAGGTCGTTTGTACGTGACATCAATAATCGGTGCTGGAATGGAAAGTAATACTATGACTAATGAAGAAATAGGAGGTGACAGCAGGGCTCGGGAACTGTATTATTCTGACTACAAATGAGGTAAGTAATAGAAGAGGTTTTTGGGGGTGTGTTAATCCTAAAATAGGTGTGTATCTTTGTAGAGAGAGAAGAACAAATATCATGGCACGCAGATTCGAGATGGTGGACGCGAATACGAGACAGTTCAGGCTTTACAATACTGTAGGAAGGCAGCTACCTTGCGTCTAATACCCCATCAGATAATACGAATCCCATAGCACATTTCCTAGACAGTGTGAACGATCTCACTGAACACGCGTTTCGCGATGTATCAGGAGTATTAGATAGTCGTCTACTAAGATCTGAGTTTCGAAGATATAATATTTGAAGAGCAGATCGACTCGTCTATGCGAATTAATCTACTTTATGATAATATCAAAAGACATTATCACGTGTTCACAAACCTTACTGCTGCCACGGCTAGAAGGTACTGTGTAAACGGTGCCACAAATCATGTACAAGTGACGTCACGAACGCCTGTGTCCACAGGTGTAGCGACTGCGTGCCCAGTCCTCCCTGCGCGTTCTCAGATTTTCGAATCCCCTGAGTAGAATACAATAGCCATGTTAGAAGCCACACGTGCTACGACTAACACAAGCAGTGCACAATGAACAAGACGTCTATGCGAAAGTAAACGATGTTGCGCGACGTGCGGATGTGCCGTGACGCGCGAAAAGCACGAGTGTAATAAACGATTCTGTGAGAACTGTAATCAGAACAAACACGTGGATCACATGTGCTATATGAGACCGCTGAAGGAAGTGTTGCCCCCAGCATGTGATAAGGTACTGTACGTCTTTTATGATTTTGAGACCACCCAAAATACCGAGTACACGGAAGAGGATAAGTTACACGTACTTAATCTCGTCTGCATGCAACAATTTTGTTCGCAGTGTGAGGACGTGGAAGACGGAGGAGACTGCGTGCGATGCGGTAAGAGGAAGCACTCTTTCTTGGAAGATCCTGTGGGGGACCTGCTTTCATATCTAACAGAAGCACGCCCCTGGGACAATAAGATTTTTGCTATAGAACACAACGCTAAGGCGTCTGACCTTCATTTCATCTTGAATAGGCCGATCCTACTAAAATGGAAACCGGATTTGATTATGAACTGACTTAAAATAATGTGTATTAAAATGGAGCATCTCGTCTTTCTGGACAGCGTGTCCTTCCTCCCTTGCCCTTTGCGTAAGCTGCCCTAGGCATTCGTTCTGACGGCCTCCAAATCGTGTTACCCTCACTATTTCAATACGGAGGAAAACCTAAACTACATAGATCCCATCCCCGACGTCTACTATTACGGCGTCAATGGGATGGGCGAGGAGCGAGTTTCTCGCGTGGTATGACAGTCAGAAATCAGAGGAGCCTATTTTCGACAACAGGCGCGTGCTTGAAAAATTTTGTGAAAATGACGTCACGGTCCTAAGACAGGCGTGTCGAGTCTTCAAACGCGAATTCATGCACATAGGGAACATAGAAGTATTTCTCGAGTTGATAACGATCGCGTTGGCTTGCAATATGTTATTGCGTAAATGTTTCCTACAGCCCGACACTATCGGTTTCATACCGACTGGTGGGTACACGTGCAATGACAAGTATAGCAAGAAGTCATTGATGTGGCTGCTGCATATGGAAGACACTGACGGTGTGAAGATAATGCACTGTCGCAACGCTCGCGAGTACAGGCTGCCCGAAATGCCCCGCTTCAGTGTAGATGGATATTGCCCAGAGACACGCACAGTCTACGAGTTTTTTGGTTGCTATTTTCACGGCCATACGTGCCAGCATTTCCGTGACGTCTCCACGCTGATAGGCGATACGCTAGCGCAACGCTATGAACAAACGATGTCGCGTCTCGAGCAGATAACGCGAGCGGAGTGCCTAGTCAAGGTCCAATGGAAACGTGAGTTTGACGATGCAGGGAGGCCTGAGCTGCTCACGCATCCCATAGTGCAACAGAGTCCGTTGAATACCTGTGATGCCCTGTACGGGGGTCGAACTGTGGCCATGCGTCTACACTACAAGGCACGGAAGAATGAGACTATTCAATATGTCGATGACGTTAGCCTCTACCCGTACATATGTAAGTATTTCAAGTTCTCAGTGGGTCACCCGATCATTCAAGTAGGCGATGCGTGTAAAGATAAAGAAGCGTGCGTACGTATGGACGGCCTGATCAAATGTTAGTTCGGTCCTCCAGACAGGTTGTATCACCCAGACCTCCCTTTCAGATGTAATAATAAACTCATGCTTTGCCTGTGAAGAACGTGCGTCCTCACCTCATTCAGTGTTGAATGTGTGCTTACCCGAGATGAGGATCAGGCCCCCACTGGTACGTGGGTAATTGTCGAGGTGAGGTTGGCCGAAGAAAAAGAGTACTGAATACTCACGATATGAGATGTTAACGAGTATCAGGTGACCCAATACAACCCAGTAACGGGCGAGGGTGGACTTTTCTTTGACATTATAAAAACATTTTTGAAACTCAAAGCAGAGCCTAGAGGTTATCCCGGCTGGTTTCACAGACCCGATGACGAGGATCGATATGTGGACTCGTTTGGCAGAGTGAAGGGATATGTCTAGAGAAGGAAGCGATCAGATATAATGCTGAAGAAAGGGGTCTGGCCAAACTCTGTCTCAAGTCTATGTGGGGGAAACTGACGGAGAGAAACGATCGAACAATGACCAAAATGATCACGGAAGCGAAAGAACTGTATGGATTCCTAGCCACCCCTGGCGTCGAGGTGATGAACCTCGCGTTTGCCAGCGATGACGTAGTCTGGATCTCGTGGATGTATGGTGCAGAGGAAGACTTGTCTAGTCAGCGTCATTCGAAAGTGGTAAAAGGAGCTTACGTCACAACCGGGGCAAGAATCCATCTTTATCCCTACCTCGACCGTCTGAGAGAAAACGCGATGTATTGTAACACGGACTCTGTGATATACATTCAGCCGAATGGGGACGGACCCCAATTAATCGAAACTTGGGACAAATTGGGGGACATGAATACCAAGTTGCGCCCCTCAAAAACCATTTCGGAATTTGTGAGTGGTGGGCAAAAAACTACGCGTACAGGGTGCTTACCGGGGACGGTAGAGAAATTACTGTGTAAAGTGAGGGGCATAACCTTGGATTATAAGGAGATGAAAATTGTTAATTTCAAAGAAATCAGGGATATGATTTTGAAATGGAAGAAGGGGGATGGACCAACCAGTGGAGAGAGGAAGAGGGTCGGGCCATAGCCTGACCATCCATGAGTGATGATGATTTTAATTCAAGCATCCGTTCTAGTGTATAGTGAGCGGACCTAGCGGTTCGGGCGTAACGTCATTTTGCTTATGGTTGCTACAGAACGTGGACGACCTCTGCACCCAACACGAATTCGGCGGCGGTTTAAACTGGTGTTACAGCGAGAAGACCGCCGTTCCGAAGCGTCAGTTGTTGCCCCCAACACTACATATCACGAGGGCGTACGGGTGAATTTTGGAGAAGGTGGCGGCAAACCGTGCTTCGTGATCCTAGACGATCTGTTAAACGAAGTTTATTCCAAGCAAGTGTGTGACTTGTTTACGAGAGGCAGCTACCATAAATATATCAGCGTGATTTTGATTAAGGAAAATCTCTTTCATCTGGGACGCTTCTTTAGAGTTATATCGCCGTAAGCACATTATCTGATCGCGTTGAAAAACTTCAGAGATGAGAAGCAGTTTATGCACTTGGCGCAACAGAAGTATCCCGAAGTTAGTACTGGGTTGTATAACGTATACCTCGGTGCGATACAACGACCCCACGCTTACCTAATCTTGGATCTGACACAAGACACGAATGCCGTTCTGCTGTTTCGAACGTACATATTCCCGAAAGAATATCCTCCGGTCGTTTACTCCGATATAGGCTATGAAGCGTGTGAGTTCGAATTATCACGCCCTTCACTTGCTGAAGACCGCTGAACCGAGATTACTTAAAGCCCTAATAACTAACTGTAAGAAGGAAGCCGTGAAATGAATAAATGGGTGTGCTAAATGTCCTGCAATGCAATATAAAATTGTCAGGTTGCAACACGCGCAAGTTAAAAAAATACAAGTCCGCGCTTCGCAAGGTGGCCGATAGGCACGTGTCACTCTCTGGCAAGAAGCGACTCATAGTTCAGCGCGTGGGATTTCTACTTCCCCTACCCGGCGACATTCTGCCAACGATCGCCAGCTTTATGTTTAGGTCCCACGCGCGTACATAATAAACGTGTTACTTAAGATGTACCTCGTTCCAGCCGATCATTACCATAGGGACAACGAAGCCGTCCCTCGATTCGCAAGCGGAAGGAAAGTAGTAGCGGCAGCGAACGTAAAATCTCCAACCGTATGAAGAGTGAGTTAAGATGCGTCGTAAGATTCGCGAGCCGATATCAGACGGAAGACGCGGACAAAGGCTAACTCTGATTTTCTAAGACGAGTAATGCCCTACACGGCTAGACCAAATTCTAAGAGGGAACTGCAATCCTCCGAGCCAGAGCTTCCAAAACATTTGACAGTTCCTAAAGTCGAGGCGAAAACTCCGCGACGCCGCCCTCCCTCACCTGTTCCTTCGACATCGAAAGAAATTGTGTATGATACCTCTAAACAAGGATTTATTCCCGGTGATGATGAATATGACGTTACGGAGGAGGAGGCAGAGACGGAAGAAGAAGAAGCTTGTCCTCTGAGGAGCAACAGCAGAAGTTTTCTCGGTACACAATATGGTATTCGTAAGGATGGCGAGCAATTGATAGGTAATTCCCTGGTGTTTATACATCCCGATGAAAATATCACAATTAAGGGAACCGCGTTCAGAGATACGGAGGGTCTGTGGGAACTATTGACGCGTAAGAACGTGAATAAGCAACTTATCGGCAAGGAGGACTTAAGGACATATGAAAATATTGATATTGGACTGACGGTCATTCAAATAGATATCGGGCTGGCGATAACATTAATATGACGCTAGAAAAGAAATTTCGCGATGTCATTGCGCCCCTCTTCGTGAAACCGAATGGACGGGGTGTCGAATCAGTGTTACGTCGTAAGCGGGTAATGTATTAATGACAACTACTATTTACAGATCATATTATGACCTCGCCAGACCGTCGGCCTTCTCGTCTCTGCAGAAACGTAGGTCGGCCACGGCTGCGGCGGTGGCGGCGAAGAAGAAGAAGAAAGGTAAACCGACGCCTGGGGCAAAAAAGAAATCTGACGACTTCATCAGATCCTGGTTAGAGAAAGAGAATGCCTATACGCTTCATAGACAGGTGAAAAAGCGTTTGGTGCGTAATCCGTGTGCAGTGACTAACGTGATGGACGTGTGGGAATGCGAACTGTTGGATGTACAGGCCTACGCAAAATACAACGATAATTACAGATATATTCTATCAGTCATAGATGTATTTCGTAATTTCTACATATGATCCCTATAAACACAAAGAGCTGGCCTTCCGTTGCCTGCGGCGTTTCGGTCCATATTCCATGACCCGAAAAGCCGGCGTCGCCCAATATCGGTGCGAACCGATAAGATCAAGGAATTTCTAAATAAACATTTTCAGGACATGTTACGGGACGTTTGGGACATTCAGTTTGAGGTGTGTAGCGACACCGACTTGAAATGTGCGGTCGTGGAACGCATGCATCGCACGATTCGCGATAAAACCTACAAACATTTTACACATAAAAATACTTACAGGTATGTCGATGTTCTGCCTAAATTTGTCAAGGGCTACAATGAAACGGTTCACTCGACGACTGGCATGCCGCCCTCGAGAATGACCGATTTGGACGTCATAGCGATATAGAAAAGGATGGAGGCTCGGAGACGGGGACGCTTCGCGTCGCTAAAGCAGGAACGTTTGGGGTATGGTAGCAAGTGCGCATCAGCAAGGAGAAGAATAGGTTCGCCAAGGCTGCCGAAAAGAATCTCAGCACCGAGATATTCATGGTCGCGAAAGAAATCAATAGGCGGCCGTGAGTCGTCCACGAACTCGAGGATTTAAACGGCATGCCCATAGCCGGCCAGTTTTATCGCAAGGAACTGACCGCCGTAAGAATAACTGACAGGACCGCCTATAAAATACTGGGAAAAAAGGTATAGACGAGGCGAGGACACAGTCAGGAATTCGACTCTTGGCTGCGTGCAGCTAGCGTGAAGAATATCTAGACAATATGACGACTCAGAGTCAATTTTACGTCACTCTGTTCAGGAACGCCTGGCGTGACATCTACGAACAGGATACACACGCCGATTTCACGGTGAAACTGGCTCAGCCCGTCGACCTGGTTTCGACTTCCAATTGGGAAGAGTGGCTGTGTGAAATTTCTTGTTCCTCACCCCCCCCCCCATGGAGGAGGAAACCACCGCCCGTATATACTGTAACCTGATATCACCGCAATTTTTGGGCGACAGCACCGTCCGCAGCATGCGTTCGTTCGACTTCCCATCATCATCTTCATGTCTGCACGAGTTTCGAAACATGTATTATGTGCCCGTCGAGCTGCGCAGATTTCAGGACATTCGAATCAAGTTCCTGACGACCGAGGGGCTGGACATCTCCTTCGAGTACAGCACGACGCCCACAAATGTGCTGCTTCATTTTCGAAAAAATTAAAAGTGGTAAATTGTAAAAACAATTCGTCGACATCATGAATAGGACATTTACAGCGATTAATCCATTAGAAGTGTACTACCTAAATCAGGCTGGTCGAGGCCTAACTTTTCCGGGGATCAGTCCCGTCTACTCCGCCTCGCTCTACCTTCAGCGAGGACACGGGATCGGCAATTTTTTAGGCAGTCACTAGCGCTGGGTCCGCCCACTCCTGTGCAGCGGGACAAAGATAGTGGGCTACGAGACGTTGTGTACCGGTGGGAAGATTCTGACAGTTAGCGCTTAACACAAGCCTACCGACCCAACAACCGCTGGGGATATATTGTCTAAACATGTGACTGAATCCGCCCAAAATTTGATTACCAAATTGCTAGGTCGTGGCCGCAAACGCGCCACGGAGGCGGCGAGTTGTAAGAAGAGGGGCCCCACGCCTCAATAAATCAAGCGTGCCCCTAGAAAAATAATAAAAAGGGACATCTTTTCCTAGTTTTACTTTAGTCACTCTTCAGCAGCCGATCATGTCTGCCGCCGCGGAGGAGATAGCGTCCGTTAGTAGCGAATTTGACATCTTTGAACACAGGTCCTTACAGACGTCTGTATTAGGGACAATAGAGACTGTGTACAAACCCATTGCCCCCGTCGATCAAAACGATATGGAATTTTTATACCGGCCGTTAACGATACGTACATTGATCTAGATATCAAACTCTACGTCCGAGTTAAATTGACCTAGGCCTCGGGAAAGAATGTGGACTTTACGGACCTCAAGGTCGTGACAAATAATTTCCTCCATTCTTTGTTCAGTCAATGAAATGCCATTCTCAATGGCGTCACCATCACGCAGGCGAGTGAGAATTAACATTATAGTTCCTATCTCAAGCCTCTAATAACCTACGGCACAGACGCGGCAGCCACGCATCTATCAAACGCCTACTGGTAACTAGACACATGCGACATGCAGCCTAGCAATCCCTCGGCCGAGAATCTGACCGCCACGCTTAACCGGGGATTCATCACTCATTGGAAACAACTCAGCGCGTGTAGGGAAGTCCAGCTATTTGGTCGATTACATAGCGATATATGTAACGTGCCCCTATATTTCCTGTCGGGCTCCAGGTTGCAGATCAGTTTGACGAAAGCCCGACCGAGCTTTTATTTAGTGAATAAGAATGTCGATTCGAAAACCGTTTTCAAATTTTTGAACGCCTAATCACCGGTCAGACGCGTCAGACCGAACCGCGCCATATTGCTGGCTCACAAATCGACACTGAGGAAGGGGAGTCTCGCGCGCTATAACATGACGAGTGTCGAACTCAAGGAGTTCACATTCTCGGCCGGATCAATATCATTGTCTATTGACAACGACGTCCTGGGTCACATCTCGATCCGTCTCTTGTTCACCATGGTTAAGAATACACATAATATGGGTTCACTGAACAGCAACCCATACAAATTTCAGCATTACGACATCAGTGATTTTTCGTTGTTTGTGAACGGTAAACAGTTCCCTAACGAGCGCTTAACTCTAGGCATGGATCACGAAAAAACGTCCGTCATGGGCTACAGGAAGTTTTTGAGGCTTCCGCCATACATCACTCGAACACGGGACTTCAGATGGCACACGATATGTATATAAACGGCTATTTCATGTTAATATTTAACGTAACAACTGATAGGGGCGCGTCGGAGGGTAATAAGTGCCACCCCGAGAACTTCAATATCAGAATCGAATTGAAATTCAATAAGGAATTGCCCGTGCCGATCACGTACCTCTTGTACCTAGAATTCGACAATTGAGTCCACATAGATTTTGCGCGTACCGTCACGACTGACTTCTAAGAAATGGACACTGTACAGATAATGTGTACACTGCGTGTCGGCGGCTCATTCCTCGACGTTTTCCACTCCGTTCTCCTACCGCAATCAATCACACGAACCTCCACCGTTATCATCAATGCCGATCCCCACACACAGAGAGATTCACACTGGGTAGCCGTGCACTTCCCACCCAACTCTTCGAGTCCCTACATCTCAGAATTATATGGCATCGTACCGCTCTTACCCTGCACCCAGGCATTCATTAAACGCAACTACACGACCTGGGACAATAACAGGCGACAGTTGCAAAGTCTGACGACTGACGTCTGAGGCAAGTACTGCTGTCTATTCGCCCACCACGTTGATCGGGGCTACACACCGAAACAATTCACCTCGCTATTTGATGCGTTAAACGCAACAGACCCATAGGTGTAGCGGCTGTTCACTACCGAATTCGGGGACCAGATGTCACGTGGCGGCTGGGGTCAATGCTGCCGCAGTTGTCTATAAATTAGTAGGTACTTTGCCGATTCCTATTATTCCTAACGTAACATGACTGGAGGTAGGAGGGAGGTCGTAATTGATTTCGAGTTCTTGCGGGGGCGCCAGAATGAGACGATCGTCAAAGAACTGTGTGTGGCCAACGCCGCCGCGTCCGAGATGTTCCTTTCATGAACCCCTACAAGATGGCATATCATGGCTCGACAGAGAACAGCCTAAATTGGGCCGACGGACAAATCGACTATAAAGAATTGCACACGGTCATTACAGATGCCGTGTCCGGTTTCGCACACCTCTACGCCTACAGCGTCTCTAAATGTACATTTCTCGCCGGACTGATGGGACGGCCGAACTATAACCTAGAGGATCTCGATTGCCCCCACCCGTCTCTTTCAATCACAGAAGATCGTGTACATTTTATGCCACAAGTTTACCAAATTTGGTTGCGCAACCTAAACAACGCATTCTCTCAACAATTGGTTAATGTGTTATCTGCAGTAGAAAGATTATGTCCAATGTCCAGTTGCTATGACACGTCATACTGCGGAATTTGTTCCAGCCCTATAAAAACCCGATCGAGCACGCATCACATCATTCTGCTCCCTGTTGGCTACTGTCGACAACAACCTGCTACTAATAGGAAGCGTGCCCTGGAGCAGGTGCTGCCCGACGCCTCGTGCGACATCTGTCCTTACTGACCTGCCATTCCATCTTTCGATCCCCAGAGAGTGTTGCTGAGGCGTCTGTTTTTCATCAACTCGGACAAGACCAAGTACGTGTTTATCGGTTTCTACCCTACACGCGACTATCAGCCGCTGGTGGAATTCGGCAACATACGGAGGGGCGGGTCGAAATCCATCATTCTCAAAGACGAGCTTATCGACACGCTGGCGGACTGTCTACCCAAGTTGCTGGTTTCAATCTGCATTGGAGGGACTGGGGCAGCGGTAAGTTGCGTGAGTGGTGCCTTCCGCCTCTCACCGCCAAAAAAATACGGATCGGCAAGACTGTATTTCGGCACCCAGTACATTAGCCTATCGATACGGGACCTACAATATCTTTGCCGAATGTTTCAAATAGTGCAACATTTTCCCAATTACATACTCGCATTGCCGGACGTACTGTCGTATGTCACATAGTCCGCAACTTCAGTGACGTATGTCGAACCTGTGCCTAACGCCAGTGACCTCATAGAATATCTTCATCTGTTCGAGGAACTCGTGACAGCTGTACAAACATGTATCACCATTGCTTAACTGTATAAACGTCTAATTTAACTGAATTTTGTGTTTTCTTGGAATCACTGCTCATATATTATTAAAAATATTCACTGCACCTACCTGTGTGTTTCTTCTTCTCGACACAGCCCTGCGGACCACCTTCTTCACAAAGGTGCAGCAACAGCAGCAGCCACAGGCAAGTTTGCAGCCGCAACGACCACTTAGATGAAGCCGTGCATTAAATCTGTCTGAAGGGGAGTGTTACGCACATGTTCCAGGATGACGATCTCAGGAATGCAAATGCGTAACTTCGCTTACGTTCACGTACAGACCTGTGTTTGAGGTGCTCTGCTTACGGCTTCTAAAATGTCTATTGCATTAGGCGCAGGGGGGATTCGAACTTCGGGCAATGAACACGGAGGTTTGCCCATGCAGTCACTACACGTCTGGTCGCAGACGTGCGCATTCTCAGACGTACCAATCCCTTGCGACAAATGTAACAGGCATTTTAGAAGCCGTAAGCAGAAGCACTTCAAACACAACAGCAGTGTATGCGAACGTAAGCGATGTTTTACAAGCACATTCGTGATGATCATGCTGCAACATGTGCGCTGGCCTTTCAACTCACTGCACGAAGGTTTCATGTACAAAAGGTCACCTAACTCCAAAACGCTTCGTCTTCGCAGATTCTAACGCACACACACGCAGCTTCCTTCTTCTTTCACGCTGCACACACACAGGCGTCCACCACAACAATGCTATGATGGGGTGGGGTTCCTCTAGATTTACGTTTTATACAGAACCCTAGGCGTCTATTCCCCTTCCCTCATTCGGCATATCAGAAGACAATGATTCGTCTATTTTGCGTCAGTGGCTTTAAACTTAGATGTCTGCGTCAGCTGGTGACAACACCTTCGTAACTGTAGCTCGCCCAGGTGCACGTGACTTACTGCTATTGCAGAAAAAGCACGCTCTTGCGTGTGTTTAATTACACTTAGATTGGAGCTGCGACTGTTAAGGTGAACTTGTTCAATTACTCTTCTAACTGTGCCAGGGAACCCTGCGCTATTGCACTAGCAACTGTTATTCCCCCCGACCACCGTTGCATTATATTACTCACGGACTGCCACAGGGGTGACCACTACACTTGCCTTCCGTCTCTTAACATACAAATCCCTAACTTTTCCCCTAAGCGGTAGCGAAATTTGACAAGCCAGGTTTTGGGGAAAACTAAGCTTTTTGTATTTTCTTACGGTTTGTCACGTCAACTTTGGAATTTATCATGCACTCAAATTTGATTTCATTCATTTTTCCTACCAATTCTGAAGATGTCAAATTAACCTTTCCTTCATACACGCATTACATGCACGCGGGCCTTCTCTCTTGTCCTCACCGCACACACAAACGTTGCGGTACGTCCCGGTTCTGTACCAATCCACACGGCGGCGCGCCCGCCATATTGTACATTTCAATTCGAAACTTTGCGCCACACCTCAGCCCGCCCACCCGTCACGACATCTGACAGGCCAATCTGTCCGGCGGGCTTGGCGTAGGGTTGGCTACGGAGGGGGCCAATGTTAAGAAACAAGTAGTGCCTGGACCTTACTTAGGACCTTCCTGAACTACACTCAGAGCTATGCCGGGACTAAGCTGCACGACGGCGGCTGCCACCATAAAAGTCCAAATGCTGATACTTTTTAATATTTATATGCTAAAGAAAGAGTAGTGCTAGACCGCACTTAGGATCTTCCCGCACAGGGTCCCGGGGGAGACCAAGCTAGACGGAGGCTGCCAACCTGATTAAATTACCTCGGTTAAATATTTTAAAAGTTCAAACGCCGATCCATTTAATATTATGCTAAAGAAAGAGTAGTGCCTGGACCACACTTGGGACCTTCTTGCACTGGGCCCTGGGACCCAGCTGGACGCCGGCTGCCAACCTGATTAACATTCAAAAGCCGATTCTTTTTAATATTATGCTCAAGAAAGATTAGTGCCTAGATAACATTTAGTACCTTCCTGCACAGGGCCCCCCGGAGGGACCACCAAACTGGTAAATTACCTCTGTTAAATATAAATGTCCACACGCCGATCCTTTTTAATATTATTATGCTGAAGAAATAGTAGTGCTTAGACCGCACTTAGGACCTTCCTGCACCGGGGCCCGAGAGAGTCCATGCTAGACGACTGCTGCCAACCTGATTAAATTACCGCAGTTAAATATAAACGTCCACACGCCGATCCTTTTTAATATTATAATTCTCAAGAACGACTAGTGCCTAAACCACAGTTAGGACCTTCTTGCACTGGGCCCTGGGGCGATACCAAACTGGACGGCGGCTGCCACCCGGATTCTTTTTAATATTGTGCTCAAGAAAGAATAGTGCCGAGACCGCACTTATGTCCTTCCTGCACTACACGTTGCACTGGAATAGGCGTAGGGGTGGCTACAGAGGACCAGACCGCACGGGGGCACTTGGTCCTTTGTGCTCAAGAACGAGTAATGCCGGGACCGCACTTAGGTCCTTCCTGCACTACACGCTGCACTGAAATCTACGTAGGGGTGGCAACGGAGGGACCGCAATATCAGTCTACACAGGGGGACACTTTCACTTGTAACACTCTTACACTCATTCACTTCTTTTCGACTTAGACCACTCTTGCACCAAACTCGGCTCACGTTATTTTACACAATGGGAGGACCGATCATGCCTCCAGCATTACTACTCACATGGGAATGAGTACTGTCAAAAGTTGTGTCTTAGGGATAAGATGTGGACAGTTTTGGTAATGTTATCCATATTTTTATATCTACACTACTCGAAATATTTTAGCCCAGGTCAAACCGTTGCAGTGCACTGACGTTTGCAAATGTTTCAAGTGACAGTGAACTGACACTGCAGTTTGATATATCAAGATGTGACAAAGAATGTGAAGTGATGAAATTACGGTCAGTTGGTGCTTGAAGGCCGGGATTGCTGTATGAATATACGTGATAGAGGTTTGGTAACACTAAGAACGTATCTGGATGGAGTTATTGCAGTGTGTGGTATCCCAAATAAATAAATATATATGTATATATACAAGCAACCCATCAAAACATTACCATCCAAGTGCTCTAATCTGTTATGCAGTAAGTCAAGTTAATTCACACTGCTAATACTCTCAAATATGTCTGTATTATTTCACTTATCCTGTAACCCCCCAGCCTGTTGACTGTTGCTCTCACGCACAGCAGCCCCTCCTTCCCCTAAAGTATCATTGCTGCTTTCCCCTGAGCAAAGTTTCATTCAATTTGCTTATTAAACTTGGTGACTTGCTGACGTACGTAATTATTTTACCTCTCGTCAGTAGAGAAACTTTTGAGGTTATTATATTATATTATATTATATTATATTATATTATATTATATTATATTATATTATATTATATTATATTATATTATATTATATTATATTATATTATATTATATTATATTATATTATATTA
>Ga0123352_10005610_pt1 | contig 18958 bp, 23 predicted proteins | sample TergutLab28metaG_FD_89700 | JGI IMG/M metagenome (GOLD analysis project Ga0123352, IMG submission 89700) | Labiotermes labralis P1 segment gut microbial communities from Petit-Saut dam, French Guiana - Lab288 P1 | ecosystem: Host-associated > Arthropoda: Insects > Digestive system > Gut ... | reverse complement strand
GAAATCGAAAGAAGAGTTCTAGGATTAGATAAACCCAAACTAAAAAAGAAACCCCTATTTCTTTGTGGGGGTTCTGATGACCATTTATAATAATTTATTGGTAGGGGCGGGCATTGCCCGTCCTTTTTCGATTTTTAATATTGTCAGAGAGAATTTTGAAAAAAGTGCTTGACAAATCATTCGGCAAGGTGTATAGTATGTAAAGATGTTTAGCTTAACAGGGGGGTGATGGTATGGATGATTTCGCTCACAATGTACTTTTACTAGATTTTTACAGCGCTTTGCTGACCGACAAGCAACGGAATATGTATCACAAACGTTATTGCGAGGACATGACGTTGGCAGAAATTGGTCACGAACTAAAGATTTCCCGACAAGCGGTGCGGGAAACTGTGTTAATAACCCAAAGGAAGCTGGAAGAACTAGAGGCAGACCTGCAATTGATTGCCCTCCACAAAACGTCAAGGGTTTATCTTGACGAACTAAAGTTAGCCCTTGAAAATGGCGACATAAGTGAGGGTAAACGGATTTTAACCGCACTTGACCAACTTATAATGGAGGGATAGCATGGCTTTTGAAAATTTGACGGAAAAACTAGCCAATGCCTTCAAAGGCTTGCGTTCCAAAGGTAAATTGACGGAAAAAGACGTTAAGGAAGCAATGCGTGAAGTTCGCCTAGCTCTGCTTGAAGCGGATGTAAACTTCAAAATTGTCAAAGAGTTTGTTGCGGATGTTACCGAAAAAGCCGTTGGTGATGAGGTTCTAAAGGGGCTTAATCCCGCCCAAGCTGTAATTAAAATCGTTAATGAAGAAATGACGGAGCTTATGGGGTCTACCCAAAGCAAGCTGACATTTTCTAACAGTCCACCGTCGGTATACATGATGGTTGGTTTGCAAGGTTCTGGTAAAACCACAACCACAGCTAAAATTGCGTCACAGTTGAAAAATCAAGGCAAAAAACCGTTGCTTGTGGCTTGTGATATTTACCGTCCAGCTGCTATTAAACAACTGCAAACCCTTGGCAACAGCCTAAATATTCCTGTTTTTGAAAAAGGCACGCAAAATCCCGTGGACACGGCAAAAGAAGCCATCGAACACGCTAAACACATGGGCAATGACGTGGTTATTGTGGATACGGCAGGGCGTTTGCATATTGACGAGGAATTAATGGATGAGCTTGTTGCTGTAAAATCTTCCATCATTCCCCAGGAAATATTATTGGTGATTGACGCAATGACAGGGCAAGATGCGGTTAATGTTGCCCAGTCCTTTAGCGAAAAAATCGGCATTGACGGGGTTGTTATCACCAAGCTAGACGGTGATACCCGTGGCGGTGCGGCACTTTCTGTCCGCAAGGTTACAGGCAAACCCATTAAATACGTTGGTCTTGGAGAAAAGGTGGAGGATTTAGAACCCTTCCACCCCGACCGCATGGCAGGGCGTATTTTAGGCATGGGCGACGTTTTGACCCTAATCGACAAAGCTCAAGCCAATTTCGACATGGAAGAAGCGGCGGAGCTTGAAAAGAAATTCCGCAAAAACGAATTCGACCTTAACGACTTTTTAACACAAATGCAACAAGTTAAGAAAATGGGACCACTGAAAAACATTTTAGGGATGCTTCCTGGCATGGGCAACATGAAAATCAACGAAGACGACATCAACGAGGATGCTTTGAAGCACGTGGAAGCCATTGTGTATTCCATGACCATGAAAGAACGGTCAAACCCCTCAATCATCAACGGTTCACGTCGTCGTCGTATTGCTAACGGAAGCGGGCGAAGTGTGCAAGAAGTCAACCGAATGTTAAAACAATTTGAAGAAATGAAAAAAATGATGAAAATGATGACTGACGCTGGTAAATCTGGGAAAAAGCGTGGCAAGATGCCTGGCGGTTTCCCGTTCAAAATATAATTTAGATTATTTGGAGGAAATGACAATGGTAAAAATTCGTTTGAAAAGAATGGGTGCTAAGAAAACCCCTTTCTATCGTATTGTTGTGGCTGATGCCCGTACCGCCCGTGATGGCAAAACAATTGCAGATTTGGGCATTTATGACCCAACCAGAGAGCCAATTGTTTTCCGTGTTGACGGTGACAAAGCTAAGGAATGGCTTGGTAATGGTGCGCAACCAACGGAAACGGTTCGCCGTTTGTTCAAAAATAATGGCATAATCTAGGGGTGTTGGCTTATGAAAGACTTGCTAGAAATTATTGCTAAGCGTCTGGTGGACAAGCCAGAAGCGGTGGAAGTTGTGGTGAAAGAGGGAAACCGTGGCAGTGTTTTGGAGCTTCGTGTTGACCCCGATGACATTGGCAAGGTAATTGGCAAGCAAGGTAAGATTGCTAAAGCCATCCGTTCCGTTATCCGTGCCGCCGCAATTCATAACAAAGAGTTTGTTTCTGTGGACATTGTCCCCAATGATTAGGGGGCTGTCGTGGATTATTTGCAAATAGGCAAAATCGTTAATACCGTTGGTGTTCGGGGCGAGATTAAAATTTACCCCACCACCGACGACCCAAAACGGTTTAGCCTGCTTAGTGAAATTGAAACCTTGGACACAAAGGGTATTAAAAAGGTCTTTGCAATTGAAAAGGTTCGTTATCAAAAAAACTTGGTTATTATGAAACTTAGTGGCGTGGACGATATGGACACCGCCACTGGTTTGCGTGGATATACCATTATTGTTGACCGTGCCAACGCCCTTCCGCTGGATGAAGACCAATATTATATTGCTGACTTGATAGAGCTTGATGTTACCACGGAAGAAGGGCAGAAACTGGGTGTTATAGCTGATGTTTTGCAGACTGGTGCAAATGATGTTTATGTTGTCCGACCAGAAGTTGGCAAAGATATACTTATCCCCGCCATTAAACAATGTGTTATAAACGTGGACGTGGCTGGCGGAAAGGTTGTTGTTCGTTTAATGGAAGGGTTGATGCCATGAATTTCCATATATTAACCCTTTTCCCTGAGGTTTTCGAGGGGCTTAACCACTCAATGATAAAGCGGGGGGTGGATGATGGTAAAATCACCGTAAACCCTGTAAATATCAGGGATTTTGCGGACAACACCCGCCGTCAAACAGATGGATACCCCTATGGGGGCGGTGCAGGCATGATAATTTCTGCCCCGCCCATTTATGATGCGTGGAAAAGTTTGAACTTGCCTCATTCCCGTGTGGTTTACCTGACGCCCAGCGGTAAGGTGTTTAATCAGACTACGGCACATGAGTTGGCACAAGAAGCAGATTTAGTGCTACTTTGCGGGCATTACGAAGGGATAGACCAGCGGATTATCAACCAAATTGTCACCGATGAAATCTCACTTGGTGATTTTGTGCTGACAGGGGGCGAAATCCCCGCAATGGCGGTGATTGATGCGGTTGCCCGCCTTGTCCCTGGGGTTATCAAAGCGGAATCCTTGGAGCATGAAAGCTTCGCAAATTCTGACGGTTTGTTGGAATATCCTCAGTACACCCGCCCATTTGATTTTATGGGACAAACTGTTCCAGAGGTGTTGCTAAGTGGACATCACGGTGAGGTTAAAAAGTGGCGCAGACAGCAAGCCCTAGAAGCCACAAAACGCAAGCGTCCCGACCTTCTAAGGGGGTCAATCCATGAATAAGACCGTGGCAGCAACAACCATTGGATGCAAGGTGAATTTTTACGACACACAGGGTATTTTAGAACAATTTACCAAAGCGGGTTATACGATTGTGGATTTTACCGAAATTGCCGATGTTTATGTTGTAAATACTTGATCCGTCACCAATCTTGCGGACAAAAAAAGTCGGCAGATGATTGGGCGAGCCAAACAACGAAACCCACAAGCAATTGTGGTTTCCGTAGGTTGCTCCAGCCAAGCTAACCCCAGTGTTTACAAGGATTTGGGTGTGGATATTGTTATGGGAACAACTGAACGTAACCAGCTAGTTAATCACATTGAGAGTTTTGAAAAACAACCAATTGTTCATGTTGCTACAGATATTCGTGGTGATGAAACTTTTGAAAGCACCACAATTTCCACTGATAGCGACCGCACACGTGCCTTTTTGAAAATCCAAGACGGTTGCGATAATTTTTGCACTTATTGTATAATTCCTCATGTTCGGGGCAAATCTCGCTCACGTGATTTTGAGGACGTTATGTCACAAGCCACACAATTTGCTGAAAATGGCTACAAAGAAATTGTGGTGGCGGGTATTCATGTGGCATCTTATGGGAAAGATTTACAAGATAGGAATTTGATTGATGTATTGTCAGCCATTACTCGACTGGAAGGGATTGAGAGGGTTCGCCTAAGCTCTGTTGAGCCAAATGTAATAACGCCCGAATTTTGCGAATTTGTAGCAAAAACACCAAAATTTTGCGACCACTTGCATCTTTCTCTACAGTCTGGCAGTAATGGGATTTTGAAACTAATGAACCGCAAATACACCACAGATGATTATTACAGGGCAGTGGAGCAAATCCGCACCGTTCGCCCAAAAATCAACATAACCACTGATGTTATTGCTGGTTTTCCCACAGAGGAAGAAAGCGACCATTCACAAACTAAACAATTTCTACAAACTATTAGACTATCAAAAATTCATGTATTCCCATTCTCTGCTAAGATGGGGACTGGTGCGGCTGGCATGGCTGGGCAAATCCCTAAAAGTGTGAAAAAACAGCGTTGCAAGGAATTGTTGGAGATAAGTGACAGACAGGAAAACGCCTATTATCAGTCTTTTGTGGGCAAGGTTATGTCTGTACTGGTGGAAGAAACCACCAAAGACGGCTTTTTCTTAGGAAAAACCACAAACTATATGCCTGTGGCTTTCACGGCAGATAAATCAGATTTAGCCAATCAGATTGTTGCTGTAAAATTAAATTCTGTTGATAAAAACAGACTTGTTGGAATTCTTCAATAAATTTTTGTTGCATTTTTTTCGCAAATGGGTTAAAATAGAAATACCGACGGTTTCGTTTTTCGTTTTGGAGGTTACCTATGCAAACCAGAGATTTATCACAAACCCAGAAAATCAGCTTTATTGGAAAAGAGAAAAAAACCCGCGCCCAATCCGTTTTGGAAGATGTTCGGGATGCTTTGCTTGAAAAAGGGTACGACCCCGCCATACAAATTGTGGGGTATATTATGAGTGGCGACCCCACATATATCACCAGCCACAACAACGCCCGCAGTATGATTGGGCGATTGGAACGGGACGAAATTCTGGAAGAATTGGTGAATTTTTATTTTGCAAACAAACGATAACTTGAACATGGCGACCACATCAAATCGTATTTTGGGGCTTGATTACGGTGATGTGCGAGTTGGCGTGGCAGTTTCCGACCTTTTGGGGTGGACAGCCAATGGCTTGCCCACCATATCCCGCAAAAACCCCATAGACCATAAATCAACAATAGAAGAAATTGGAAAAATTTTGAATGAGCATCAGGTTCAGAAAATTGTGCTTGGATATCCCAAAAATATGGATGGTACAGAAGGGGAAAATTGCCGAAAAGTGCAGAATTTTGCCAAACAACTAGGTAAGGCATACCCCCATGTGGGAATAGATTTTTTTGACGAGCGTTTAACAACCGCTTCCGCCCTGCAAACCTTTAATTTAATGGGTGCTGGGGCTGATGTGAAGCGTAAAAATGTGGATAAAATGGCGGCACAATTAATCTTGCAGGGTTATTTGGATTACACCGCCCGAAATATAAAGGAGAACGAAATTATGGCTACTGACAAGGATTTGAATGAGAATTTTGACGACATGGAAGAAATGGAAGTCGAAACAATTGTAATGACCGATGATGACGGCAACGAAATCGAATATATCATCATTGATGAGTTTGAAAAAGATGGAACCACCTTTTTGGTGATGATTGATGCTGAAGAAATTGAGAATGATGAAGTTGAAGCCGTTATTTTCAAGCAGATTGGTGCTGAAGAAGAAAACTTTGTTTATGAGGAAATTAGCGAAGCGGAGTACGAAATGTTAGAACCCGAATTAAAGAACAGACTGGCGGATTTTGACTTCGAGTAAAAATTTCAATAAGAATTTTTGACTATCGGACATAAAGTGCAGGAGATGCACTGTTATTTTAATATGAATTTATAGGGGTGTATACTGACACCCCAGTTAGGAGGTATTCTTTTTTGGCTACGAAAAAAAATAAATTAAAGGTGTTTGCCTTGGGCGGTTTGCAAGAAATCGGCAAAAACATCACTGTTTTTGAGTACGGACAAGATATTTTGGTGGTGGATGCTGGAATTGCTTTCCCAGAGGACGATATGCTAGGCATAGACCTTGTTATCCCTGATTTTACTTACTTGGTTCAGAATAAGAACCGAATTAAAGGTATTGTAATAACCCATGGTCACGAGGACCATATTGGAAGTTTGCCATATTTATTAAGGGATGTTGAAGCTCCGATTTATGCTACAAGGCTGACTCTTGGGCTTTTGGACATTAAGTTCAAAGAACATAAATTGATGGACAAAGTTCAGCGAAAATGTGTGGTTGCTGGCGAAACAGTCAAAATCGGCAATTTTACCGTCGAATTTATCGCTGTAACCCACTCTATTGCCGATTCTGTGGGACTTTGTATCAAAGCACCCAACACCACCGTTGTCCACACAGGGGACTTCAAAATCGACCATACCCCAGTTGATGGTGGGCATATTGACTTGCAGCGTTTTGCGGAGCTTGGCAAAGAAGGTGTTGACCTGCTTTTGTGCGACTCTACCAATGTGGAAGTGGAAGGGTTTACCATGAGCGAAAAGCACGTGGGCGTACTTTTCGAGCGTATTTTTGACCAAAACCCCGACAACCGAATTATGGTTGCCACTTTCTCATCAAATATCCATCGCATCCAGCAGGTAATTGATTCTGCTGTGAAGCATTACCGTAAGGTTGCCGTTGTCGGACGTTCTATGAGCAACACGGTGAAGGTGGCACAGGAGCTGGGTTATCTGAAAATCCCTGGACGTGTGCTGATTGATGCGAGTCAAATTAACAACTACGAAGACAAACAAATTACAATTATTACCACTGGAAGCCAAGGCGAGCCAATGTCAGCACTTTCACGCATGGCAATGTCTGAGCATAAGCAGGTTAGCATAAAACCTGGGGATGTGGTCGTTATTTCCGCATCATCTATCCCGGGTAATGAAAAAGCCGTTAGCAAAGTCGTTGACTTGCTTTTCAAAAAGGATGCAAAGGTGCTGTATGATGGTCTTGCGGATGTTCACGTGTCGGGTCACGCCAAGCGTGAGGAACTAAAGATTATGCACGCCCTTGTAAAACCAAGGTTTTTCATGCCTGTACATGGGGAATATCGCCACCTGAAAATGCACAAACGCCTGGCAATGGAAATGGGTACGCCAAAGGAAAATTGCTTCTGCCTTGAAATTGGCGAGGTATTGGAAATTAATAAAGCGGGGGCGAAACTTAATGGAACCGTCCCATCTGGTGCCGTTTTTGTGGACGGCTCTGGGGTAGGGGACGTGGGCAATATTGTTCTGCGTGACCGCCGCATCCTGTCCCAAGACGGCTTGATTATCGCAGTTGTCACATACAATGCCAAAACCAAAAAGCTCGCCACAAAACCCGACATTATATCTCGTGGTTTCGTTTATGTCAAGGAAAGCGAAAAGTTGATGGCAGAGGCTCGTAAGGTCGTAGAAAAAGCCCATGTGGAATGGGAAGCCAATCAAAAAGACGGAGATTGGGGCAATATCAAGAATACCATTAAAGAGGATTTACGCAAGCTAATGTGGAGTAAAACTAAGCGTAACCCTATGATTTTGCCTGTCGTAATCGAGGTGTAGTTTAATGCTAAAGAAAGTCATTGACATAAGCAACTATCTGTTTGGCGGATTGTTTAACATAGGGCTAGCAATAGCCCTAATTGTGCTTGCGTATTTTGTCACCACATGGGCTTTTGACCAAGGCATGGGCTTTTTGGCGGATGATTATACCCTTACCGCAGAAGCCCGTGAGGTTGTGGTGGAAATCCCCGAAGATGCTGGCAGACGGGACATTGCAAGGATTTTATACGAAAGCGACCTAATAAACAATGAGCTAATGTTTTATTTCGAGTCCTTTTTTAATGGCTCTGCAAACCATTTTCGTCACGGCACTTTTAGTCTAAACACAGCCATGCCTAATTCTTATCTAATGTATGCTCTGAGTAGTTTAGATTATCTTCATGTGGAGGAAGGGCGTCTACTGGTTATAGAAGGTCTAACCAATTGGCAGGTAGCAGAGCTTGCCGCAACTATGGGCTACTTCACGGCTTCAGACTTCTTGTATGAGCTGGAAAATGGCGTTTTTGTCCATGATTTTTTGGCAGATTTAGGCGAGCGACAGAACCGTTTACAAGGCTTTTTGTTTCCAGCCACCTACAACCTACCCCCAAACCCAGTACCAAGGGATTTGATAGTGCGGATGCTGGATGCTTTTGGTGATACCTTTAACCAAGATATGTGGGGAAGTCTGGCACAAATGCACTTTCATCTTGGCTGGCAACCCACATTGGAACAATTAATTACCATAGCAAGCATCGTGGAAGCCGAAACCACCATCGAAAACATTCATCAACGTCCCTTGGTTTCTAGTGTTATTTACAACCGTCTTGAAGCAGGTATGCCCTTGGAAATGATTTCTACCGTGGTTTTTGCCACAAATACACGTCAAGATATGCTAACCCCTTCCAGCTTCCAGCATCCGTCGCCTTACAACACCTTTAACCGCACAGGTCTACCTGTTGGACCAATTTCTAACCCAGGACTAAGCTCTATTGAAGCGGCACTAAGTCCTGCAAACACAAATTATTTGTTTATGGCGGAGCTTCTTGACGGAAGTGGCGGACATTTTTTCACCGCCAGCCACGAGGAATATTTGGAGTTTATCGCCCAGCGTGATGCTGTCACCGAGGAGAGTGACGGTTAATGACAACACCAACTTGGTCGGAAATTTTGGAGTTTTTAGATAAATTTAACGGTCTGCAACCAAGCTGGTTGGGAGAGGTTCAAGGACAATCCTACAAAGAGGGCTTGCCCATAATCATGCGGGACGTAGCTAATTTTTTGTCACTACTACTTACCTTAAAACAACCCAAAAACATTTTGGAAATTGGCTGTGCCGAAGGCTTTTCAGCAATGATGCTTGCTGGGTTTGCACCCGTCACTACAATTGAGCGGTTTCCTGTGATGATAGAGAGGGCAAGGGATAATTTTGACAAATTCGGAATGGCAGATAGAATTACGCTGATTAACGAATGTGGCTCCATCGTCTTACCCCGCTTGGTTACAGAAAATAAAAAGTTTGATTTTGTATTTATGGATTGTGGCAAAGGGCAGTATTCTCGTTTTTTCCCCCATGTTTTAGAGCTTCTAGAAGTGGGTGGGATTGTTTGCGTTGATGATGTCTTGCAAAACGGAACTCTCGCCCAAGATGTTGAAACCATACCTCGTCGCCTACGAACAATCCATCGCAATCTTAACGAATTTTTGCATCAAGCCACCAACCACCCCCAGCTAAAGTCCACAATTTTGCCTATTGGAGATGGTTTACTTGTCTGCACCAAAATATAATATTAGGGGGAATGAAAAGTGGAAAAAATAATAATTTCAAATGTAAAAACTGCCGAATGTCATTGGGACGCAAATCTAAACAAGCAATTTGACCCAGACGGCAATCATAAGCAATCTTTTGAGTTTCAAAGAAGCAGTGTAAGCAAGCCTTCCGCACAAGGTTGGGGAAAGCTGGGCGTACATTTTCACACAATCTTGCCAGGAAAAACTAATTACCCTTATCACTATCATGCGGCAAATGAAGAAGTTTATTATATAATTAGCGGAGAAGGGACACTAAAAACACCAGAAGGTGACAAAGTTGTTTCAGAGGGTGATGCCATTGTTATGCCTGCACATGAAAACGGGGCGCATAAGCTGACCAATACATCGGATAAACCACTGGTGTATTTAGAAGTCAAAACCGAAAACACGCCAGATATAGTAATGTACCCAGACACCCCTGAAAAATTTTTGGTTATGTCCTCAAAGGTTTTTGCTAAGGCATTCGACGTTAATGCTGCAATAAATTATCTTTCTGGCGAATAAGGAGAATTTTATATGAAAGTCGGACAAATGGTAAATGTTAACGGTAAGAACATGCACCTTAGGGTTATGGGGTCTGGTGGCAAAACCGTGGTGCTGATGCCTGGATGGGGTTTACCTTTGCCGACACTAGATTTTGCACCACTTATGCGGGATTTAGCAGAACACCACACGGTTTGTACAATAGAATTTTTCGGATATGGGTACAGCGACCCAATCGACAGACCTCACACCAACGAAAACTATATGAATGAAATACGTGAAGCATTGACATTTGCGGGCTTAAAGCCGCCATATGTGCTTATGCCACATTCCTGTGCAGGGGTTTATTGTGAATATTATGCCACCAAACACCCTGATGAGGTGGAAGCTCTAATTTTAATAGACACATCCCCTACGGTGATGGAATTTGCAGAAACCATGGTTATCCCTGAGAAAAAGTATGAGAAGCTTTTGAAAATGAAGCCTTCAAAATGGCAGGAAAAACTAATACCCCTTTACATGAAACTGGCTGGCGAAAGACAGATGCACATTAAAGCAGGATACACATACGATGAGCTTATGGCGATACACGTGGTTGGCAACCATATGCCAACATTGGTGGCACAAAGCAAGGCACTGGCAGACAATGTGCGGGAAGTGGCAGGGCTAGAAATGCCACCAAATATACCCATAGTATACCTTTCTGCATACAATAAAAAAATTCAAGCCAAGTACGGAAAAATTTTTGATAAGCACATGGAAAGGCTTGGTGAATCTGCAAAACGGGTGGTTGTGAAAGGTGCAAGTCACCTAGATATTTTTTGGAAAAGAGAGTTTCGTAAAATTATTTTAGAGGAATTGGAAAGGTTGTAAGGGGTGCCGAATTTGGATATTAATTATAAAAATAAAGTTGAATTACTTGCCCCAGCAGGGGATATGGAGCGTTTGCAGGTGGCAGTTGCCCATGGTGCAGATGCGGTTTATTTGGGTGGTACAAGCCTTGGTTTGCGTGCAAAAGCTAAAAATTTCGATATGAACCAAATCAAGGAAGCTGTGAAATACGCCCATGCCCGTGGAGTTAAAGTTTTTGTAACCGCTAATGTTTTCGCCCACAATGAAGATTACACTGGCATGACAGAATATTTTCAGGAACTGGCAGAAATTAGCGTAGATGCGTTGATAATTTCTGACCCTGGTGTTTTCTCTGTCGCTAAAAGTGCTGTGCCAGACATGGAAATACATATTAGCACACAAGCGAATATTACTAGCTACCAGTCATCCCTGTTTTGGGCTGGCTTGGGGGCTTCCCGTGTTGTTTTGGCACGTGAATTAAGTTTAACGGAAATAAAAGAAATCTACCAAAAGACAAAGGATAAAATTCTCTTGGAAACTTTTGTTCATGGCTCTATGTGTGTTGCGTATTCTGGGCGTTGTATGCTTTCTGCCTTTATGACCCACAGGGGGGCAAACCGTGGCGAATGTACCAATGCCTGCCGTTTCAAGTATGTTTTGCAAGAAGAAAAGCGGGCAGGGGATTATTACCCGATTTACGAGGATGACGGCGGTACATTTATCCTTAATTCTAAGGATTTGTGCATGATACATCATATACCACAAATGCTGGATGCAGGCATCGCTTCCCTAAAAATTGAAGGACGCATGAAAACTCCGTTTTACGTTGCTACTGTGGTGAAAACTTATCGGGAAGCCATCGACGATTATTATAGTGACCCCGCCCTATACGAAAGCAAAAAGGACTATTATATCAGCGAATTACTAAAATCTTCTAACCGTGACTTTTCGACTGGATTCTATCTGGGTCTGCCAGGTACTGACGGACAAATTTACCACGAGGACAGCCGTGGGCAAACCCATAATTTTATAGCAATTGTGCGGGATTACGATGAAACCACGGGCATTGCCACTTTGGAGCAACGTAACAAATTCTCTGTAGGTGAAGAAGTGGAGTTTTTGCGGGCGAAAAGACCAAATTTTTCCCAAAAAGTAGAATTGTTGACTGATGAGGAAGGCAATCATGTGCAATCTGCCCCTCACGCACAACAAATTTTGAAAATGAAAGTTGATGAACCCGTATCACCACTTGATATTTTGCGGGGGCGAATATGATTTTAGGTATTGGCACGGACATTGTTGAAATTTCTAGGATTGAGCGGTCAATCAACAACCCATCCTTTCTCAAAAAATGCTACACCCAGCAAGAAATTGAATACTGCACACGCAAAGGAGCCGTCAGTTTTGCTGGGTTGTTTGCCGCTAAAGAAGCTGTGTCAAAAGCTTTAGGAACGGGGTTTTTAGGCTTTTCGCCTGCTGACATAAGAATCAGCCGTAACAAGTCGGGGCAACCTATGGTTGAGTTGTCTGATAAGGTGAAAACCCCACCAAACAGCCAAATCATGCTAACAATTGCACATGAAAAAACCTTTGCTACTGCAACTGCAATTCTTGTTTCATTGCCTGTACTCTAAATAAGTAAAATACGTAAACCTTGACAAGGACGGGCAATGCCCGCCCCTACCGTGTTGATACCAGCCTTTTACTTAGGTGGTGTCCATGCACAAATGGTAGGGGCGGGCGTTGCCCGTCCTTGTTCGTGATTTACTTGACAAAGCAGATGTGGTTGTGATATACTTATCTCATATTTACGAAAGGAGGTTTTTATTATGAAGTTTTACGCAAATCAAGGGAGGTGCAATTCGCTTTAACATTGGCGTGCTTGTTACCTACCCAAATTACGGAGGTAACATTATGGATTTGAAACAATTGTTTAAGGATATGGAAGAAGGTCTAATTTACGACGATTTAGATTATGGGCAACTAGTCAAAGATATTGAGCCAAAAGAACTTATCAAGGCTATATTAGATAATATCGGAAGCACCAATTCGCTGGTGCGGGAAAATGTTTGCTATATGCCAACTTATATGGTTTATTACGACCTTATTAGTCTTGAAGATGCCCGCAATGTTTTTATGGCATTGATTGGGGATGACCACTTGTTTAAGGGACTTGGCACAACGGAATGTGATTCGGTTTTTAACCGTGCTTTCTCGTCACTTGCTATTGGTAGTCTTTTGGACCAAGATGAGGACAAAGGGTTTTTGGATGAAGGTCAATTCACACAAACCTTGGACAAAATTGTGGAATATATGCACAAAGAGGTAGACCGTCGGGGTTTTGTGCTTGGCAAAGGTTGGGCTCATGCGGTGGCTCATGGTGCGGATATGTTGGCGGCTTTGGTCAGGCATCCTAGGTTCACCATGGAGCAAGCAGACAAAATTCTTGACTGTGTCAAATTTCAACTAAATTGTGACAAGAAATTTGTGGATGGTGATGAAAACAGACTTGCCAATGTCATACCAGCACTTATCAAAAAAGGGCTGGGTGGCGACCGACTGAAAAGCTGGATTGAAAGTCTTTTACCAAAAATAACGGCAAAGATTTACACCGATGAACATTACCGCAGTCTTGCACCTTTGGAAAATGTACGTGGTTTCCTTGTATATCTATATCTTATTTTAGGTGACGACGATGTGAGTGTTGATTTAGCTAAATTTGTTAAAGAATTTAGGTCACAATCCTGGCAAAAAGCCCACGAAGCTAGTTAAATAAACAAAAAAGCGACCGAGGGTGGTCGCTTTTTTGTTAGAAGTCAGCACGGTTTAATGTTTCAATAAGGGATGGATTTTTGGCAGGTTTTTTATCTTGAGGCAAGGTGTCTTTGCTGTTTTTTAAGGACATACTAATCAACTCCTCTCATAAAGCTATGTTTGCCAAAACCCTAATTACTATACAAAAAACGACAGATGGTCATTAATCTGCCGTTTCATAATTTTCTGTAATTTGTTGCAAACACGGCTCGATAAATTCGCAAGCCACGGCTTTTTTGTCTTTTGCTGCGTACATTTTGCGTACGGTTGCCGCATCCAGCAAAATTGTTTCTGCGGCTTTTTGTGCCTGTTCTTCGGTAAGTTGGTATTTCTCGGCAAGGTCACAAAACACACCATTGCAAATTTCCAGCATATCCTTTGTATCGTCCTTTACAAATTTGCCGATGATTTTTTCAAAAATGGTGCTGAAGGCAAAACCAAGTACGCCCGCACCAATAACACCAGCAATTATGCCTATTACGGCGTTTTGGAACAGGATGTATCCAATGTTTTGCCCACCATACCAACCAGCCGTACCACCAACCAACAAAAGTGCCGCCATTACAACATTTATGATGTATTGCTTCAAAGAAATACGCTTGCGGATAAACAAATATGTGTCAATGGAAACCAGCACCACGGCAGATATTATGCGTGTGATGATATTGGCACGAAGAAGCTGGAAGGCGGAACGCATAATTAAGCGAGGACCGATTGTAACGATGTTATACAGCACCTGTGCCGCCTTGGGTGCCGCCATTTTTGCCAAATCTTCTTTGCTTCCCACTTTGGACTTTTTCTTAACATTAAGTTGAAACCTTGTATAGTCAATTTGTTTGTTTTCCAATGCGGGTCACATCCTTCCAAAGATTTATAATGTTTAACCCCTTTTCTTCCGCATAATTGTGGGTATGTCTTGTGCCACCAGATTTCCCTGAATAAAAACAAATTAGTCGCTGGCTGTTGTCTACTAAATAGCGGTTTCGCTCATGGTAGCAACCCGTAACATAGCTTTTGTTTAAGGTGATTGTATCGTCACAAGCTTGTAAAACGGCATCGTGGCGGGTTTTCCATTCTTTTGACCACTTGCTTTCCTGCCCATCAAAGGGGATGATGGCAATAAGTTCCACATTATGGTGGTTTTTCGCTTCAATCACAGCTTCTGCGGCGACTATGTCAAAACCCATTGCCATTCCGCTATAAAAACGGTTGCAACCCGCATCTATGGCGTCATTAATGGCTTTTGCAAGCATGATTTGAAATATATGCCCTTCATAGGAACTTGTCCAACTAAAAGGGGCGGTACGATGACCCGAAAAACAGCAAGAAAATGGCGTTTTACTCACCTAAAGCCAACTCCTTACGTGCGATTATTTCGTCAATCCGCTGGATATATTGGTCTAAATCCCGCAGGTTTACAATTCGGTCTATACGTCCACTATTGGTGTCAACAAGCTTCGAAATCGCCCCACAACCCGCCGCATAAACCGAGCGAACTTCCTCCATCATATGGATATTATAACGCCCCTCATAGCCAGCTTTGGCATATCCCACATTTTCAAAATTTCCTGGGGAATTTTTTTGGCGATAAAGATAGTAAGGGATAAGCTCAGCTTTTGTCATGTTTTGTGCGGTGACTGTTAGCATTTCCTCTAGGATTGTGTAGTCTGTTTTTTCAAAAGTCTCCAAGTCTTCTTTTAGCTTAGAAGCCCGCTTGATTGCTAAGGTATGAACGGTTACAGATTTTGGTGCAAGGGTCAAAATGCCATCTATGGTGTGTTTTACGTCCTTCTCAGTTTCATCCGTAAGACCTAAAATCAAATCAATATTTATGTGGTCGAAACCCGCATCTTGTGCGAGTTTGTAGGCATCAAAAAACTCGCCAACTGTATGACCTCTGCCAATTTTATCCAATGTATCTTGTTTCAAGGTTTGCGGGTTGATTGATATGCGGGTGACGCCTCGCTCCTTCATCATGGTGAGCTTACTTTTGGTTATGGTGTCAGGGCGACCAGCTTCAACAGTGTATTCTACCACATTTGGCACATCAAAAGAACGAGCGACAGCATCTAACAATATTTGGAAGTTATCGTCATCCAAAGCGGTGGGCGTTCCGCCACCTATGTAAATATTTTCTACAAACTTGCCACGACTTACCTGTCCAAGATGATGAATTTCCTTGACAAGTGCCTGCACATAACCATCCATACGCCCCTTAAAACGCTGGACTGGGTAAGCAGAAAAACTGCAATAATGACAAATGGTCGGGCAAAAAGGTATACCTATGTAAATACTTATTGCATTTTGTGGACTTGTTGCCATTATCCGCCCTTGTACTTCCGCCACATCGGCACATAAAAGTGCTTTGCTTTGTTCTACCAAATATCTGGCAGACATATCCGCCACCGCATGTACCTTGTCTAAACCCTTAGCAAGGCTGGCAGTTATAAGCTTTGCAGGACGAATACCAGTAAGCAAGCCCCAAGGTGGCTTGTAACCAGTAAAAGCCGACAAAACTTGATGAATGGCTAGGGCAACAGGTTTGGCTTCTGTGTCACCTGCAACCCTTGGCGGGGACTGGGCATGGTGTATCATATGACTATCCCTAAAAAGTCCCGCAAAAACAGAACCATCATCGGTTTTTTCAACAGCCAAGCAAAGTCCGTCATTTGGCACATCTTCCACCAATTCAAAACCAATGTGATGAAAGAAAACTTGTGCCATAACCTGCACATCGTTATGGGAGATGTTGTCGCTTACCACAAACTTCATAAACCTACACCATCCTCGCCATAAAAATTTGCATTATAATCATCAAAGCCAAACCAAGACCAACCACCAACCAAAAGGTGACGCTGGATAACACCCTAGGAATTGGCTCACCATTAGCAACGGCGGCGGCGTGTTCGTCCGTAACGATGCCCTCTGCCTTGTTACGCCGCAGGTTGTGGTTGCGGAAAAAAATATACATTAGGATAAAAATACCTGTAAAAACCACGGCAATAAATCCCAAAATCATAAACATCCAGATGTACATAAAGCCCTCTGTTTGGGTGTATGAGTAGTAGGCTTCGTCTAAATCCACGGTTCCCATTAGAAACATCAAAAGAGAGCCAATAGCATTAATCACCACATGACTAATGACAGGGGCCCAAATAGATTTGGTATAATACATAAAATAGCACATAAACACACCCAGCAAAAATGCGTAGGAAAACTGATTAAAATTTTGATGCAAAATTCCAAAAAACAGACCATTTACCATGGCAGCTGTAAAAATCTTGACTTTTTTATACCCAGAAAAGACAATGCCTCGCAAAGCTACTTCTTCAAAAATGGATGGCAAAATAGGAAAAAGTGCTAACATCAACCAAATACCACCAGTGTGCATAATTTCTTCCATCGTGCCTTGGATGGGACTACCAAAAATCATACTGGTTGCCACATTAAGCAGTTGCCCAATGGGATAAATGGCTATAGACATACCAATAACAAACAGCCAATTTTTCCAACCGAGACGCCTAAAAGGCAAAATATCCTTTATACGTTTGCGATTTATAATCAAATAAATAGCACAAGGTATACCGATAATCCCAACCTGCGACACCACAAGTCCCATCCAAGCGGGTATATGCAAATCACTTCCCGTAATAAGGTAGTGACTAACCATCACAATTGGAATAAAAAACACAGAAACAATGATAGAAAAAATTAAGATAGAAAGCATGAATATATTAGGCCACATGGGATGGGTTGCTGGGTTTTTCATAAATTCTCCTTTTGTACTTGACTTTTTCTTTATAATATCATATAATATAAGTATGCGCAATCCTTTTGAATACATAAAAAATAGTTGGGTGGCTTTTTTAGACAGCTTACGCACCAAAGAGGGCAGGGAAACCTACGGTAAAATCCGCAAGATTACCCTACCTGCTTTTTTCGAGCTGTTCTTAATTTCGCTAAAAGGCGTTGTGGACATGATAATGGTGTCCAGCCTCGGAGAGCAGGCTGTGGCTTCCGTTGGTTTGTCCCAACAGCCATTTTTCTTACTTATAGCCATTTTTAATGCTGTCAATGTGGGTACAACTGCCCTCGTTGCTTGGAATGTGGGCAAGGGCGACCATAAAAAAGCGGCGGCAATTACACGCCAAACTATTATATTTAATCTTTTGCTAGGTGCGGTTGTTTCATCCATAGGATTTTTTGGTGCAAGGTTTCTTTTCCCTGTGATGATTGATGACCTGCAGGTTGCACAATATGCAACTGGATTTTTTGAAATTATTGCTCTAAGTCTGGCTTTCCACGCTGTCACAATGGGCATCACAGCGGCTTTCCGTGGTGCTGGGCAAACGAAAATTTCCATGTTTTACAATTTGCTAGGCAATGGCTTGCATTTGATTTTGAATATTCTGTTAATCCACGGAAATTTAGGTTTTCCTGCCCTTGGGGTGCAGGGTGCGGCGATTTCTGCTTCTATCGCACGCACAATCACAATGCTAATTGCACTGTACATGCTGTTTTTCTGGAAGAAATCACCAATACGTATTAAAATATTATCCAGTTGGAAGCCGAATTTCCGCACGTTACGAAATATTTTTGCGATTGGTCTGCCCTCGGCTGGCGAACAATTTGCTATACAAACGGGCTTAATGGTCTACACCGCCATGATGGCATCCCTGGGTTATTATGCTTTTACGGCACACACAATAGCCATAAATATCAACATGCTGGCATTTGCCGTTAGTTTTGCTTTTGGCGTGTCCACCACCGCACTTGTGGGGCAAGCCGTCGGGCGGGATGATTATGACGAAGCCCAGCGAATGGCGGTTTTCTCTGCCCGAACCGCAAGGCTGGTGACGGCGGTGCTTACCATCTCTTTCATCGTGTTTTCCCGCCCAATTCTGGGGATTTATACCGACAACCCCGTTGTTATCGCCTACGGTATCCCTGTGTTTTACTTTATGGCATTGACCCAATTTGTCCAATCTAGCAATATGTCAACGGCAGGGGCTTTGAGGGGCAGTGGTGACACCATGTATCCGCTGTATTCCGCAATTATCGGCACTTGGGGTGTGCGTATTGCCCTTGCCGCACTTTTCATACTTGTGTTCGACTGGGGTGTGGCTGGCGGTTGGTTCGCCTTCTTCCTAGACCAAACCGTTCGCTCTTATGTGGTTAAACGCCGTTTTAACAG
>Ga0123352_10005609_pt1 | contig 18959 bp, 1 predicted proteins | sample TergutLab28metaG_FD_89700 | JGI IMG/M metagenome (GOLD analysis project Ga0123352, IMG submission 89700) | Labiotermes labralis P1 segment gut microbial communities from Petit-Saut dam, French Guiana - Lab288 P1 | ecosystem: Host-associated > Arthropoda: Insects > Digestive system > Gut ... | reverse complement strand
GCGGCAGTCTGCCGCATTACCAATGAAAGTCACATTGAACCATAACTATCCGAGGTAAAACTCGGTGTGTTTTGCTACATTTTGACACTTCAAAACGTTGCGTATGTCCTCTGTATAAATTTCCATACGCTTTCAAAGTTGTAAAGCTCTTTTTGAAACACCCTGTATTATAATGATCCGACATTGAACGACCATTATAAAACGATTGGTAAAACTTTAAAATGCGATATTCAGGTGGCTAAAAGAACTAATTTCAATACAGAAATTTGCAATTCCAGGGAAAAAAATTGAAACAGAATGGAATATTGTTAAAACTGTAGCCGGTAGGAAACCAATAAATAACGATAATCATTTATTTCCGTTGTTACACCGTGCATGTTGTCGAGTTACTCAATTATTACACCAACCACTGCACATATATAAAATTTACACATTAAAAACGCTCCGACATGTTTCGGTCCTAAGACCATCATCAGGGAGCCATATCGTCCTTGCTAAAGTTACACTATAAAAAGTCACAGATTAATTTCGCTGTACCAGTTGGGTATTGTGGCAGCATGCTGCCACAATATTTCTAACAGTCGCTGATAGAATTACTAGTAAGATACCGACTGTTACTGATAGTGACGTCACTTGTATCAAATATCTGTGTAAATATCAAAGTTTTATTTATTCACCAATTGATGCACCAGTGAGTTGTCTTAAAACAATAGTATAATTTACATTAAAACAGCTCCGACATATTTCGGTGTAACTGTAACCCCGTCATCAGGGAGCGCATTAATTTGTGCTTACTGAAGTTACAGTTGTTAAAATAGTCCATTAAAATACATTGGTGTGTGGTTAATACGGTGGTGGTGTGCACCTGACTGCAGGTGCACTGACTGCAGTTGCACTGACTGCAGGTGCACTGACTGCAGGTGCACAAGCATATATGCAGACACACCACCACCGTTTTAACCACAAACCGATGTATTTTAATGGACTCTTTTAACAACTGTAACTTCAGTAAGCACAAATTAATACGCTCCCTGATGACGGTGTAACTGTAACACCGAAACATGTTGGAGCTGTTTTAATGTAAGTTTAATACCGTTTCTTAAGACGACTCACTGGTGCATCAGTTGGTGAATAAATGAAACTTTCATAATATCAAGATGCTGCTGCACGGTACGGATGTGAAAAAAAAATCCATGTAAATGTTTCAAAAAACCCTCTCCAAGTATTGCGATAAAACCTAATGTCACTTTGAAATACAAAAAAAAATTATAAAATCTCTGAAAACTCTAAAACTCGTAGATTTGATGAGATTTCCACAGAAATATGAAATGCTTGTGCACCTGCAGTCAGTTCCTTTAGCTCGTATTTGCTGTTCTTCAGACACAGTAACATTTCCTTCACGTCCTAAATTCCCCATAGTTAGGCCCATATTTAAAAAGGGGGACAAAAGTGTTTTGTCAAATTACTGAACGGTGTCTATAGTACCTTCTTTGTCGAAAATATTGGGAAAAGTAATGTAGACCATATTATATAATCATCTGTAGAATATAATATTTTGTCAAAGTATCAATATGGATTTCGATCAAATTCCACCACAGAATTGGCCACATATAGACTGCTAAATGGAAATTGCGGGCGGAATATTTTGTGATCTACATAAAGCATGCGATTGTGCGGATCACAGCGTTTGTTTGTATAATTCGGAATTTTGTAGAACAAAGGGTAGTTTTCTCACATTGATCAACACGTATTTAGAGGGTAGATAACAGGAAGTACAAATTAGCGCGCAAAATAACAATAACTTAACTTCCAGAGACTGCAGAAAAATTTCTCATGGACTTCCTATTGGGCCCACCCTTGACCCTTGCTGTTTCTCTTGTACATTTACGTAAATGGCATTCCCTTAACATAAGGAAAGAGTGCTTGGCAAAGATGGCAGTAACTTGATTATCAGCAATACTGATAATAACTCTCAGCAGTATTTGATCAAGTAGTTAGTTGGTTTACGTCTAATCTGTCGCCGTTGCTTTGTGACAAACCCAAATCCATATACTTTAACAGAACCAATGGACATTCTCGGTACACGCCACAAGAGTGTGATAAAAACGTGTCACTGTGCACTGTAACTCTAGCTTTCTTGGAACAATACAGACAATAGTCCATTGTACTGGGCACAGCAAATTGGTGTACAAATTATCAAACTTAATCCAGCATGTTACGTTGTTAGCATTTCGCAACACCTGCTGCCTCACTGTTTGCGGTTTGCATGTCTTATTTCCGCTCTGTTATGTCCTATGGCACTATGTTTGGCGGCAACTAATTGCTGTATAGTGTCAATGTTTTTAGATTGCAAAACAAAAAAGACGCGTTAAGAATAATTACTGGATCTGGAAGTACGGAATCACGTAGGAAAATATTTGGAGATAACTGAATATCTTAGCTCTATATTCTCCATGTATTTTTTTCATTATTTTTCTTTGTTATCGGTCAGTATTTATATATATTAACCGATATACGAAATTTAGCTGTCCGTGGGAGATATACTGGATGTGGCTTGCACCTTCGTCCTCCGATATCTAATGTTGCGCTTTATCAAAAAGCACCCATTCTGTGGGTCTGAAGGTTTCCAGTAGCCTACTGCCTTGTGTAAGGACAGACAACGTGATGTTGAATTGTAAAAAACGTGTTAGAACTTTCCTCTATTGCAGCACCTTCTGCACGTTATTGCAGTAACACTGCAGGTTACAGCGGTAACACTGCATGCTACAGCAGTAACACTGCACGTTACTGCAGTAACACTGCACGTTACAGTGGTAAAACTGCATGTTACAGCAGTAACACTGCACGTTACTGCAGTAACTGCACGTTACTCCAGTAACACTGCACGTTACAGCAGTAACAATGCACATTACTGCAGTAACACTGCACGTTACTACAGTAACATTGCAGTTGTAATCAAAGTGACGTACCTAAAAAATAAACAAGTTGACAATTGTATTCATATGTTTCTGGACATGTGGTTATATTCTACAGTATTGTGTATAATAATTATCATGCTTTGTAATTATTCTTTCATTTACCACTTTGACATTGTTTTGTCAACCTTCGTATTTGTTCCCTGTGGCAATGCCGCATGGTTATAGCATTGTCACACATTCTGTATTGCTGTACCTTCTGTGAATCAACTGTATTGTGAATAACCAGGACCAGTAGCGTTACTTTAGCGTACTTTGAACTCAGGGTTTTGTACGAGCGATGCTGAGTGACTGCCGTAAATGTTTGTGTTGCAGTTCATTGCCTTCCTGTCAATATTCTGGACTCCAGTCATGCCAAATGCCCACGTGGCCTCTAGTAAGTTTATGCTTGCCGGCTGCTTGATTCACACACACCAGCAGATTACCTGACAGCTGTGGACACGCCCAAAAGTCAGTGAAATTACGGCCAGCAGCAATTAACATGTAGATGTCAGCCAAAAGCTGTAAAACCCAATAAGACGCCCTCTAGAACTGCACAGCCATGTTTGAGCGCACTAATTTCGGCGGTTTGCTGTATTTGCTGCGGATTGCAAGAGGGGAGGTTAGAATTGTGGAATTTCCGGAGGTGTAAGTTTGATTAGTTATGATTGCGAAGGTAATGAGAAGAAACGTATCGGCATATCGGAATGTGTGGGATGGGCTCACGGTAGCTTAGCACGGGGGTCTTGTGTGGACTCTGATAAATCTTAATCAACGGTCTGACAGGCTAATTGCGACAGAGCAACCGATGACGTTATCAGAATAGAAGAAGGCCAGGTGATAACTGGCAAAGCTTATTGGATAAAACACACAATTAACAGTAAGATTAGAGGACGATTGTTAATTGCGTAAGACTGCATGTCGATACAAACGAGTAATTGAGTGCTCCGGTTTGTCATTTGATTATCGTATTGCAACATAAAAATTTAAGTAGTAATATCAAGACTCATAAAGATCATACACCATAGACTATATTAAGGCTGGTACACATCACACAATATGGTTTATAATAAGGCTCATACAGATCACACAATATAGTTTATAAGAAGGCTCATATATATCACATACTATAGTCTATATTAAGGCTTATACAGATCATACACCATAGTCTATATTAAGGCTGGTACAGATCACAAAATATAGTCTATAATAGGGTTCATACAGGTCACACAATACAGTCTATAATAAGGCTCATAGACATCCTACACCATATTCTATATTAAGGTTGGTAAAAATCACACAATACAGTCTAAAATAAGGCTCATACAGTTCACACAATATAGTCTATAATAAGGCTCATACAGATCATACAACATAGTCTATATTAAGGCTGGTACAGATCACATAATATAGTCCATAATAAGGCACATACAGATCACACAATATAGTCTATAATAAGGATCATACATATAAAAACTATAGTCTATATTAAGGCTCATACAGATCATACACCATAGTCTATATTAATGCTGGTACAGATCACACAATACAGTCTATAATAAGGCTTATACGGATCACACAATCGAGTCTATTATAAGGTTCATACAGATCACACACTATAGTCTATTTTACGGGCCATACAGGTCATACATCATGGTCTGTATTAAGGCCTGTACAGATGACACAATGTAGTCTATAATAAGTGTCACACAGATCACAAAATATAGTCTAAAATAATGCTCATACACATCACAAACTATAGTCTATATTAAGGCTCATAGAGATCATACAACATAGTCTCTAATAAGGCTTGTACAGATCACACAATATTGTCTACGATAAGGCTCGTACAGATCACACAATATAATCTAAAATAAGGATCATACAGATCACACACTATAGTCTATATTAAGGCTCATACAGATCATACAACATAGTCTATATTAAGGCTGGTACAGATCACACAATATAGTCTATAATAAGGCTCATACAGATCACACAATATAATCTATAATAAGTATCATACAGATCAAATATTATAGTCTATATTAACGTTCATATAGATCATATATCATGGTCTATAATATAGCAGGTACAGATGACGAAATATGGTCTATAATAAGGCTCATACAAATCATACACCAAAGTCAATATTAAGGCTGGTAAAGTTCAAAACATATAGTCTATAATAAAGCTCATTCAGATCACACAATATAGTCTATAAATAGGATCATACAAACCACACTCTATAGTCTATATTTAAGCTCATACAAATCATAAACCATAGTCTATATTAAGGCTGGTACTGATCAACAATATTGTCTATTATAAGGCTCAAACAGATCACAAAATAATGTGTAATAAGGATCATACAGATCACACACTATAGTCTATATTAATGTTCATACAGATCATATACATTGTCTATATTAAGGCTGGTACAGATCACACAATGCAGTCTATAATAAGGCTCATACCGATCACACACTGTAGTCTATATTGAGACTCATACAGATTATACACCATACTCTATAATAAGGCTGGTAGAGATCACAACATATAGTCTTTAATAAGGCTCACACAGATTACACAATATAGTCTATAATAAGGCTCATACAGACCACGCACTATATTCTATATTAAGGCTCATACAGATCATTCACCATAGTCTATATTAAGGTTGGTACAGATCAAAAAGTATAGTCTATAATGAGGTTCATACAGGTCACACAATACATTCTATAGTAAGGCTCATAGAGATCATGCACCATATTCTATATTAAGGTTGGTACAAATCACACAATATAGTCTAAAATAAGGCTCATACAGATCACACAATATATTCTATAATACGGCTCGCACAAATCATACACCATAGTCTATATTATGGCTGGTACAGATCACACAATATAGTCTCTAATAAGGCTCATACAGAACACACAATATAGTCTATAATAAGGATCATGCAGATTAAAAACTATTGTCTACATTCAGGCTCATACAGATCATACACCACAGACTATATTAATGCTGGTACAGATCACACAATAGGTCTATAATAAGGCTCATACGGATCACACAATCGAGTCTATAATAAGGTTCATACAGATCACACACTATAGTCTATATTAAGGCCCATACATATCATACATCATGGTCTATATTAAGGCCGGTACAGATCACACAATGTAGTCTATAATAAGTGTCACACAGATAACAAAATTAGTATAATATAAGGCTCATAGAGATCACAAGGTGTATTCTATATTAAGGCTAATAGAGATCATACAACATAGCCTATAATAAGGCTGGTACAGATCATACAGACCACACACTATAGTCTATATTATGACCCATACAGATCATAAATCATAGTCTATATTAAGGCTGGTACAGTTCACACAATGCAGTCTATAACAAAGCTCAAATAGATCACACAATATAGTCAATAATAAGGATCATACAGATCACATACTATAGTCTATATTAAGGCTCATACAGATCATACAACATAGTGTATATTAAGGCTGGTACAGATCACAAAATATAGTCTATAATAAGGCTCATACAGATCACACAATATAGTCTATAATAAGTATCATACAGATAAAATATTATAGTGTATATTAACGTTCATATAGATCATACATCATATTCTATAACACGGCAGGTACAGATAGCGAAATACGGTCTATAACAAGGCACAAACAGATCATACACCAAAGTCAATATTATTGCTGGTGAAGTTCAAGTCATATAGTCTATAATAATGGTCATGCAGATCACACAATATAGTCTATAAATAGGATCATACAAGTCGCACTCCATAGTCTATATTAAGGCTCATGGAAATCATAAAGCATAGTCTATATTAAGGCTGGTACTATCACACAATATTGTCTAAAATAAGGCTCAATCAGATCACAGAAAATAATGTATAATAAGGATCATACAGGTCACACACTATAGTCTATATTAAGGCTCATACAAATCATTCACCATAGTCTATATTAAGGCTCGTAAAGATAAAAACATATAGTCTGTAATAAGGCTCATACAGATCACACACTATAGTCTATATGAGAGCTCATACAGATCACACTCTATATCTATATTAAGGCTCATACAGGTCGTAAACCATGGTATATATTAAGTCTGGTACAGATCATACAATATAGTATATAATAAGGCTCACACAGATCACACAAAATAGTGTATAATATGGCTCATACAGAATAAACCCTATAGCCTGTATTAAGGCTCATTCAGATCATACACCGTAGTCTACATTAAGGCTGATACAGATCACACAATATAGTCATTAATAAGGCTCATAGAGATCACACAATATATTCTATATTAAGGCTCATACAGATCAAACATTATAATCTATATTAAGGTTCATACAGATAACACATCGTGTTCTATAGTATGGCTGGTACAAATCACAAAATATAGTCTATAATAAGGCTCATACAGATCCCAAACTCTAGTCTATACTAAGGCTCATACTTATACGCAATTGTCTATATTAGAGTTCCTACAGATCAGAAAATGAAGTCTATAATAAGGCTTATACAGATCACACAATATAGTCTATACAAAGGCTCATACTTATCTTACCCAATAGTCTATATTAGGCCTCCTACAGATCACAAAATTCAGTCTATAATATGGCCTATACGGATCACACAATATAGTCTATAATGAGGCTCCAACAGATCACACAATATAGGTTATATTAAGCCTCGTACAGAACATTCATTATTGTCGATATTAAGGCTGGTACCGATTACACAATATAGTCTATAATAAGGCTCATACAGATCACACGAAATAGACAATTTAAGGCTCCTACACATCACACACTATAGAGTATATTAAGGCTCATACAAATCATACACCATACTCTATATTAAGGCTTGTACACATGACACCATATAGTCTATAATAAGCATCATACAGATCAACGACTATAGTCTATAATAAGGCTCATACAAATCATACATTATTGTCTATATTAAAGCTGGTACAGATCACACAATATATTCTAAATTAAAGCTCATACAAATCATACAAATCACACAATATATTCTATAATAAAGCCCATACAGATCACACAACATAGTCTATATTAAGGCTCATCCAGAACATACACCATAGTCTATATGGACGCTGGGACAGACCACACAATATAGTCTAAATAAGGCTCAAACAGATCAAACAATAATATATATTAAAGCTCATATAGATCACACTAATTCTATATTAAGGCTCAAACAGATCGTACAACATTATCTACGTTAAGGCTGTTACAGATAACGAAATATAGTCTGTAAAAGACTCATAGAGATCACGCAATATAGTCTATAATAAGGCTCACACATGTTACACAGTATAGTCTATTTTAAGTTTCATAGAGATCATAATCGATAGTCTATATTAAGGCTGGTACAGATCACACCATTTAGTTTCTAATGATGCTCATGCAAATCACACAATATACACTATAATAAGGCTCATACATATCGAACACTATTGTCTATATTAAGGCTCATACAGGTCATACACCATAGTCTGTATTAAGGCTGGTACAAATCACAAAATATATTCTATAATTAGACTCGTACAAATCACAAAATATAGTCTATAATAAGGCTCATACAGATCGAGCACTATAGACTATATTAAGGCTCATATATATCATACACCATACGCTATTTTAAGGCTGGTACAGATCACACAATTTAGTCTATAAGAAAGCTCATACATATCGCACAATTTAGTCTATAATAAGGCTCATAAAAACACACACTACAGTCTATATTAAGGCTCAATCAGATCATACACCATAGTTTATATTAAGGCTGGTAGAGATAAAAAAATATAGTCTATAATTAGGCTCAAAGAGATCACAGTATATAGTCTATAATAAGGCTCCTACAGGTCACACAATATAGTCCATATTACGGCTCATACCGACCATACACCATAGTATACATTAAGGTTGTTACAGATCACACTTTTTAGTCTATAATAACGCTGATACAAATCACACTAATAGTCTATAGTAGGGCCCATAAAATCGCACACTACAGTCTAAAATAACACTCATACATATCATACACCATAGTCTATATTAAGTCTGGTACAGATCACACAATATATTCTATAATAAGACCCATACAGATCACAAATTGTTGTCTATAATATAGCTCAAGTAGATCACACAATATAGTCTATACGAAGGCTCATACATATCATACATCATAGACCATATTAAGGTTGGTACGAATCACAAAATATAGTCTATAATAACGCTCAAACTGATCACACACTATAGTCCAAATTAAAGCTCATACAGATCATTCAACATAGTCTAAATAAGGCTGGTAAAGATCAAACAATACAGTCCATAATAAGGCTCATACAGATCACACAATATAATGTATAATAAGGCTCACACAGATCACACACAATAGTCAATAATAAGGCTCATACAGATCATAGAACATGGTCTATATTAAGGCTGGTTCATATCACACAATATAGTCTATAATAAGGCTCATACAAATCACAAATTATAGTCTATAATAAGTCTCAATCAGATCACAAATTTATTCTATAATAAGAATTATACATATCACAAAATAGAGTGTATATAAAGGATCATACAGATCATACACCATAGGCTGTATTATGGCTGGTTCAGATCACATAATACAGTCAATAATAAGGCTCATACTGATCACTCAATATCTTCTATATTAAGACTCATACAGATCAAACAATATAGTCTATAATAAGGCTCACACAATATAATCTATATTAAGGTACAAACAAATCATAAAATATATTTCATAATAAGGCTCATACAAAACACAATTTAGTCAATATTAAGGCTCATACATTTCATACACCATATTCTATATTAAGACTGGTGAAGATCACCAATATAGTCTATATTAAGGCTCATACAATTTACAAAATATAGTCTTTAATAAGGCTCGTATTGATCACACACCATAATCTGTATTAAGGCTGGTACAGATCAAACAATATAGTCTATATTATGGCTCATACAGATCGCAAAATATATTCCATAATAAGGCTCATACAGATCGCAGACTCTAATCAAGACTAAGGCTCATAGAAATCATTGAACATTGTATATATTAAGTGTCATAGAAATCACACAATATATACTGTATTAAGGATCATACAAATCATACACTATATTCTATATTAAGGCTCATATAGATCACACACTCTAGTCTATATTAAGGCTTATACAAATTATACACCATAGTCAATAATAAGGCTGGTACAGATTACAAAATATAGTGTATAATAATGATGTACATATCACGCAATATAGCCTATAATAAGGCTCATACAGATCACACACTATAATCTTTATTGAGGCTCATGCAGATCATGTACCATAGTCTATATTAAGGCTGGAACAGATCACAAAATATATTTTATAATAAGGCTCCTACAAATCACGCAATAGAGTCAATAATAAGTCTCATACAGATCACAAATTATAATCTATATAAAGGCTCATACAGGTCATACAATACAGTCTATGTTACGGCTGGTACAGATCACATAATATAGTCCATAATAAGGCTCACACAGATCAAAAAATATAATCTATAATAAGGCTTATACAAAATACATACTATAGTCTGTATTAAGGCTCATACAGATCATAAACCGTAGTCTATATTAAAGCTGGTACAGATCAAACAATATATTATATAATATGGCTCATACAGATCACACAATATAGTCTAAAATATGAATCATTCAGATCACAAAATCTAATCTATATTAATAATCGTACTGGTCATAAACCATAGTCCATTTTAAGATACAGATCACACACTATAATCTAAATTAAGGCTCATGCAGATCATACACCATAGTCTATATTAAGGCTGGTACAATTCACTAAATATAGTCTAAATTAAGGCTCGTACAAATCACAAAATATAATCTAAAACATTGCTCATACAAATCACACACTATAGTCTATATTGAGGCTCATAAATAGCACATACTATAATCTATATTAAGGCTGGTACAGATGACACAATATAGTCTATAATAAAGCTCATACGCATCATACAATATAGTCTATCTTAAGGCTCATACAGATCACACATTTTTAGTCTATATTAAGGCTCAATAATTTCATACATCATATTCTATATTAAGACTGGTAGAAATCAGAAATTTTATTCTATTATTAGACTCATACAGTTCACATAATATAATCTATAATAAGGCTCCTACAGATCACACACTCCACTCTATATTAAGGCTCATACAGATCATAAACCATAGTCTATATTAAGGCTGGTACACATCACAAAATATAGTATAAAATAAGGCTCGTACAGATCACATTTACTCTAAAATAAGGCTCGCACAGATCACACAATATAGTCTATATTAAAGGTCATACAGGTCATACACCCTAGTCTCTATTAAGGTTGGTACAGATCACAAAATACAGCCTATAATAAGGTTCATACAGATCACAAACTATAGTCTATATGAAGACCCATACAGATCATACACCCTAGTCTATAATAAGGCTGGTACAGATCACACAATACAGTCTAAATATGGCAAATGCAAATCACACAATATAGTCCATAATAATGCTCATACAGATCACACACAATAATCTGTAGTAAGGCTCATACAGATCATACACCATAGACTATATTAAGTCTGATACATATAACAAAATATAATCTATAATAGGTCTCATGCAGATCACACAATTTAGTGTATAATAAGGCTGATACAAATCACACAATATAGTCTATAATAATGCTCACACAGATCCTACACCATAGTCTGTATTAATGCTGTTACAGATCACAAGACATAGTCTATAATAAGGCTCATAAATATCACACAATATATTCTATAATAAGTTTCAAGCAGATCACACACTATAATCTACATTAATTCTCATACGGATCGTACACCTTAGTCTATATTAACTCTGGTACGGATTACACAATAGGTTCTATAATAATGCTCATACAGATCACACAATAGTCTGTAATAAGTCTCATACAGACCACACACTTGATTGTATATTAAGGCTCATACAGATCATGCACCATAGTCTACATTAAGACTGGTACAGGTCACACAATACCTTCTATTATAAGGCTCATACTGTTCACAAAATTAGGGCTATAATAAGGCTCATACATATCACACAATATAGTCTATAATAAGGCTCACACAGGCCATAAACCATGCTCTACATTAGGCTGGTACAATTGACAAAATATAGTATATATTAAGGCTCACACTGATCATACACCATAGCCTACATTAAGGCTTGTACATTTCACAAAATATAGTCTATAATAAGGCACATTCAGATCACACAATATATTCCATAATAAGGATCATACGAGAACGCAATGTAATCTATATTAAGGCTCACACAGTTCATACACCATATTCTGTATTAAAACTGATACAGTTCAAACAAAATATTGTCTAAATTAAGGCGCATACTGCTCACAAAAATTAGCCTATAATAAGGCTCATACAAATCACCCACCATTATCTATATTTTGGCTGGTACAGATCACACAATGTAGTCTATAATAAGGCTCATATAGATGAGGAATTATATTCCATAATAAGGATCTTACAGATCGCACGTTCTATTATAGATTAAAGTTCAGACACATCATACACCACTGTCTGTATTAAGGGTCATACAGATCGTACACTATTTTCTGTATTAAGGCTCATACAGATCACACAATATAGTCTATAATAAGGCTCAAACAGATCACACAATATAGTATATATTGAGGCTCGTACAGATTATACACCATATTCTATATTAAGGCTGGTACAGATCACACAATGTAGTCTATAATAAGGCTCATACAGATGACACAATTTAGACTATTTAAGGCTCATACAAATCACACACTATAGTCTATATTAAAGCTTATAGAGATCATACACCATACTCCATAATAAGGCTTTTACGGATCACAATATATATTTTATAATAAGGCTCATACCAAACACATAATATAGTCTGAAATAAAGATCATACAAGTCAACCACTGTAGTGTATATTAAGGCTCATAGAGAACATATATCATAGTTTATAATAAAGCTGGTACAGATCACAAAATGTAGTCCATAATAAATCTCATAAATATCATGTTATATAGTCTATATCAAGTCTTATACAAATCATAAAACGTAGTCTATATGAACGCTGGTAGAGATCACAATACAGTCTATAATAAGGTTCATATATATTAAGGCTGGTACAGATCACAAATTTATTACATAATAAGGTTCATACAGATCACACAATATAGTCTATAATAAGGCTCATACAGGTCACACACTCTAGTCTATATGAAGGTTCATGCAGATCATACACCATAGTCTGTATTAAGGCTCATACAGATAACACACCCTACACTATAATATGGTTCACACATATCACAGTCTATATTCTATATTAAGTCTCATATAAATAACACGCTATACTGTATATTAGGTCTCCTACAGATCACACACTTAAATCTACATTAAAGCTGATACAGATCACAATATATAGTCTATATTACGACTCACACAAATCACACATTCTAGTCTACATTTAGTCTCATACCTAGCAAACAACATAGTCTGTATTAAGGCTTATACAGATAAACTCCCTGATCTAAAATAAGGCACATACAAATCACAAATCACGGTCTATATTAAGTCTCCTACAATCCAAACAACATAAACTCTAGCAAGGCTCGTACAGATCGCACACCGTACTCTATATTAAGTCTCATAAAGATATCACATTTTAGTCTATATTAAGGTTCACACAGATCACATACCCAAATCCAAATTAAGGCTCATACAGATCACACACTATAGTCTACATGAAGAATCATATTTTTCACACACTATATTCTGTATTAATGCTAGTACAGATCACACAATATGGTCTGTATTAAATCTCATACAGGTCACACACCATGGTCTTTATTAAGGCTCACACAGTTCACACACCATAGTAAATATTAAGGATCATACAGATCACAACTCTATTCTATTATTAGGCTCATACAAATCACACACTATAGTCTATACTATGGCTCATAAAGATCACACACCATATTCTATACTAATCCTCATACATATAACACATTATAGTCTATATTATAACTCATACAGATCACACACTTTTATCTATATTAAGAGTCGTACACGTCACACACCATAGTCTATATTAAGGCTTGCACAGATCACACACTGTATTCTATAATAATGCTCATACAAATAACACAGCATTTTCTATATTAGGGCTCACACAAATCATACGCTATAGTAAATATTAAGGCTCATACACATCACACACCTTAATCTATATTAAGCCTCATGCATATCACACACCATAATCTATATTAAGAGTCATACAGTTCACACACTATAATCTATATTAACACTCATACATATTACACACTATAGGCTACATTAAAACTCATAAAGTTGACACATTATAATCTATATTAAGACTCGTACAGATCACACACCATAGTCTATATTAAGGCTCGCACAGATCGCACACCATAATCTATATTTGGTCTCATACATATCACACACTGTAATCTATATTAAGACTCATATATATCACGCAATATTATGTACATTAAGACTCACACAGATTACACACCATAGTCTATATTAGGGCTCACGCAGATCACACAATATAGCCTTTAAAATGGCTCACATATTACACACACTATAATCTATATTAAAGCTCACGCAGATCACACACCATAATCTATATTAAGTCTCATACATATCACGCAATATAGTCGATATTAAAAGTTATACATTTCACACACCGTGCTCTATATTAAGGCTCAAACAGATCACACACTTTAGCCTAAGTAAAAGCTCATACATTTCACACACTATAGTCTATATTAAGGCTCATACATTTGATACAACATAGTCTGTATTAAGGCTGGTATAGATCACAAAATATAGTCTATAATAAGGCTCATACATTTCACACATATATTCTACAATAAGGCTCATACAGATCACACACGATACACTATATGAAGGCTCATACAGATCATACACCATAGTCTATATTAAGGCTGGTACAGATCCCAAAATATAGTCTATAGTAAGGCTCAGAGAGATCACACAATATGATGTATTATAAGGCTCATACAGATCACACACTATAGTCTATATTAAGGCTCATAAAGATTGTACACCTACTCCATATTAAGGCTGGTACAGATCACACAATATAGTCTATAATAAGGTTCATACAGATCACACAATATAGCCTATAATAAGGCTCATACAGATCACACACTACAGTCTATATTAGGGCTCATGCGGATCATAAAACATAGTCTATATTAAGGCTGGTACAGATCACAAAATATAGTCTATAATAAGGCTCATACAGATCACACAATATAGTCTATAATAAGGCTCATACAAATCAGACACTATAGTCTATATTAAGGCTCATAAGTTCATAAAGCATAGTCTACATTAAGGCTGGTAGATATCACACAATATAGTCTATAATAAGGCTCATACAGATCACAAAATATAGTCTTTATTAAGTCTAGTCCAGATCACGCACTGTAGTCTATATTAAGGGTCATATAAATCATACACCATAGTCTATATTAAGGATTGTACATATCACACAATATAGTCTATAATAAGGTTCATACAGATCACACACTTAACCTATATTAAGGCTCATACAGATCATACACCGTAATCTATATTAAGGTTGGTAGAGATTACAAAATTTATTTTATAATGGGGCTTATAGAGATCACAAAAAATATACTATATTATGGCTCATACAGATCATACACCATAGTCTGTATTAAGCTCATACAAATCGCACACCATAGTCCATATTAAGTTTCATACAGATCACACAATTCAGTCTATATTAAGGCTCATGCAGATCAATACTAGAATCTATACTAAGGCAAAAACAGATTGTACACTATAGTTTATATTAAGGCTCCTACAGATCACACACCATAGTCTGTATTAAGGCTCATACGGATAACAAACATTAAACTATAATAAGGTTCACACATTTCACAGACTATAGTCTATATTTAATCTCATATATATATCACACACTATAATCTATATTAAGTCTCGTACAGATCACACACCATAATGTATATGAAGGCTGATACAGATCACAATATATAGTCTATATTACGACTCACACAGATAACAACTCTAGTCTATATTAAGTCTCATACGGATCGCACACCATATCTACATTATAGCTCATACAGATAACACATCATGATCTAATATAAGGCAAATACAAATCACATATCATAGTCTATATTACGTCTCATACAGTTCAAACAACATAAACTGTACTAAGGCTCATACAAATCACACATCTTACTCTATATTAAGGCTCACACAGATCACACATTTTAGTCTATATTAAGGTTCTCTCAGATCACACACCCAAGTCCATATATAGGCTCATAAAAATCACACACTATATTCTATATGAAAACTCATACAGATCACACACTATATTCTGTATTAATGCTCGTACAGATCACACAATATGATCTGTATTAAATCTCATACAGATCACACACCATGGTCTGTATTAAGGCTCACACAAATCACACATCATAATAAATATTAAGGCTCATACAGATCACAAACTATAGTCTATATTAAGGCTTGTACAAATCACACACTATATTCTGTATAAAGCCTCATAGAGATCAAACACTTTAGTCTATACTATGGCTCATGCAGATCATAAACCGTAATCTTTATTAAGCCTCATATATATCACATATTATAGTCTATATTAAAACATGTACAGATCACACACTATTATCTATATTAAGACTCATACACATCACACACCATAGTCTATATTAAGGCTCGCGCAGATCACGCAGTCTAGTCTATATTAATGCACATACAGATCACACAGCAATGTTTATATTAAGTCTCACACAGATCACACACCATATTAAATATTAAGGCTCATACATATCACACACCATATTAAATATTAAAGCTCATACAGATCACACACCATATTAAATATTAAGGCCCATACAGATCACACACCATATTCTATATTAAACCTCATATATATCACACACTTTATCTCTATTAAGACTCATACAAAGCACACACTATAATCTATATTAAGAGCCATACATATCACACAATATATTCTATATTAAAACTCAATCAGATAACACACTATAATCTATACTAAGACTCATATAGATCACAAACCATAGTGCTTATTAAGGCTCGCACAGATCACACACTATCGCCTTTATAAAGGCTCATACATTCCACACACTATAATCTATATTAATGCTCGTACAGATCACACAATATAGTCTATTTTAAGGTTCATACAGATAATACACCATGATCTATAATAAGGCTCCTTCAGATTACACACCATAGTCTGTATTAAAGCTCACACAAATCGCCACTATGGTCTTTAATGAGGCGCATAAAAATCACCATCAATCGTCTATATTAAATCTCATACAGATCACACACTATAATCTATATTAAGACTCATGCAGATCACACACCATAGTCTATATTAAGGGTCGCACAAATCACACACTATAGTAAATATTAAGGCTCATACAGATCACACAACATAATCCACATTAAGTCTCATAGAAATCACACACTATAATCTATATTAATGCTCATACATTTCACACAATATAATCTAAATTAACGCTCTCACAGATCACACACTTTATTAATTATTAATTCTCATACATATCACACACCATAATCTATATTAATTCTCATACATATCACACACCGTAATCTATATTAAGACTCATACATTTCACACACTATAATCTATATTAAGGTTCACACAAATCACACACTACACTAAATATTAAGGCTCATAGAGTTCACACACCATAATCTATATTAAGTCTCATACATATCACACAATATAATCTAAATTGAGCCTCATACAGCTCACACACTCTAATCTATATTGAGACTCATACATATCACACACTATAGTCTATATTAAAACTCATACCGATCACACATCATATTCTATATTAAGGCTCACACATATCATGCACTATAGCCTAAATAAAGGCTCATACATTTCACACACTATAATTTATTCTAAGGGTCATACAGATCACACACCATAGTCTCTTTTAAGGTTCATACAGATAATACACAATGATCTATAATAAGGGTCCAACAGATTTCACACCATATTCTATATTAAAAATCACACAGATCGCAAACCATGATCCATAATAAGGTTCATACAGATCACCAACAATCGTCTGTATTAAGTCTCCTACTGTTCAAACAACATTAACTGTATTAAGGCTCATCAGATCACACACTACATTGTGTATGCATATTCTTATTTTCGAAATGAGTGGTTTCAATGTATTCCTGCGGTTTGCAAGATCGCGTTTGTGTTTTTCGCATTTCCAGATGAACTTGTTTTTCTCTTTCAGAAATGTACAAGAATGGGCACAAAAACGAAAAGTTGACCCTCTCAACACTAAGAAGGCATATAGGGGGAATTAATGTATAGCTCCACTTCTTCTTAGCCCCGGCACTACATGCAAGTGACTGGCTACTTTCACTGTCTGGTCGCTTTACTCTCGGAAAGAATCCGGAATAGCAAGTTGGGTGGGCTCCAGAACGGTTCTGGACGTTTCGCGGAAAAGAAAAATCCCTTGCCCTTCTGTAAGTGGAACCCCGGACGGTTCAGTCCACAGCCCAGTCACTATGCTTTGTGTAGTTGTGTCTTTTGACCGGGAATGGCCTGTGTCGAGACAGTGTCACTTCAGTGTCTACAGTAGCGACCTTTTTGAAATTGCTCAAAACAATTATTTCAATAAGTTTGCACTCAGT
>Ga0123352_10005608_pt1 | contig 18961 bp, 9 predicted proteins | sample TergutLab28metaG_FD_89700 | JGI IMG/M metagenome (GOLD analysis project Ga0123352, IMG submission 89700) | Labiotermes labralis P1 segment gut microbial communities from Petit-Saut dam, French Guiana - Lab288 P1 | ecosystem: Host-associated > Arthropoda: Insects > Digestive system > Gut ... | reverse complement strand
CACCACCACCATCAGTGTCTGCTAGTAACGACGTGCGACAAAGTTGCATATTTTTTGTACTGCTTTTACTGGAATGACGTCACAGTAAAATACAATTTCTTGGCTGATTCGTGTGTGCTAAACAGATTTCTTCGTAACAACCCATTAGTAAAACTCACAAGAATGTTAATTCAGGGGATCGGGAAGAATGCTGCACCATTCCCACAAGTCCAGTTCAAAGTCCACAAAAATAATCATTGAGAAAATTACTTGTGTCGTTGTGGTACGAAGCTCATCGCAATCTTGAAAGTGGTAGCATCTGTATTTTAAGACACTTCGTACGTTCGAAATTACCTTTTACGTGCACAGTCTGTTGTTGAACCAGCACATGTACTAAAAATCAGGGAATGCAGTAATGTCGATATTTGCAATAAATTATTGTGAAAGAAATCGTGGCCTGCTAAATTAAATTTTCCACTTTTCTTATTTAAAGTTCACACAGAAGGTACATAAATATGTAAATTAAAAAAAGAACAAAAAAATTCATGCACTCATAACATTCGTGCATATAACTATACTAAAAAACAGAAATAAAAAAATTAAAGGAGTAATGAGATCCTGAATAGACCACTGACCGAATGACGCATGCCTGTACAAGCAAGTGATGCCAATCGCTACGAGGAAGAGCATTAGGCCTTCTAGTTAGCTGTCAATTAAACGTGAAAGAATCGGGCTCTAGTCATGCTACCCGCAATGCATGGAGATCAGGCACTGCGAATAAAAACGACTCATGTACATATATTTTGGTTTTTATGTCCTTCTTCCTTCTCTGTAGCTCTGATTGACCAGAACTCCGTAAAATATTTGTGCATAACAGACACTTTTCTACCCCTCCAATCACTTCAATATCCACCAATACCCAAATAGGCAACCTGTATCAGGAGGCAATATATGGAGCAAACCAAGTGTATTACACACTGGAATAGTCGAAAATACGACAATAAATTGCAGCTACACCACCAGCATTCCACCGCATATAAAACAGGCTTATAGTCCTGCGTAATAAAATAAGTAAACACATATTTTGGTAATAGATTTAGAGTTTTTTCGGCTAACGGACGCTCTTCATTTCTGTCAAGAATTAGGAACATCAAAGTCGTTTTGGAAGACAAAAGTTCGAAGACCTGGTCTTTTACTATCATGAGGACCGACGTTCATTTTAAACTCATAATTTCTTCTTCAACTAAACGTCTTTCAGTCAAGATATGTCAGATTATTTATTGGAATCAGCAGGTTACTTTCATTAAGATCCATTTTGATATTTTCTTTCTAGTGATAAACTTCATTTTTCCAAGAGGTCGCTTCAAAATAAGTTTTCAAGGAAACATTCTGTACAAATTTCTCGTTTCATTCATGCATTTTAAGTGCTGCACCAGTTTCGTCCAATTAGTATGTTGTCCCTAATGACATCTGGCTGAGAATATCTTATGAAACTTCTGGTTATGCAATACTCTTAGTTCCCTACCATTTTCTCTCTTTTAGGTGCAAATATTTTCTTCTTAAATCTCTTTTCAAACACCTTAAATCTACTAGTATTGTGTTCATCCTATGGTAAGAGACGCTGTGAAGTTTGGTAGAAAGTTATCAAAGTTTAGAAGGAAACAGAAACGTCCATTTTGAGAACAAAAGTTAGAACCAGTATTCTGCTCCGAAGTTATGGTACATATCTGCCAAACTCCATATATAACTTTTCAGAAGACAGTCATTTTACAGTCATCGCCTTGAGAACTTAAATTTTATACCTCAATCTGTGTTCTAGCATTATGGCGAGAGACCAGAATTCAAGTCGTTACAAAACAGAAAGTAAAATTGTACAGTACGGTCAACTCCCGACTACATGTCTGTCGAGCCACAGAAAGTTTTTACATTGACATGTCCATTACTGCACGTTAAAAGAACCAGTGACAGTAACACGCGCTGAAACACGAACCTAAAATAGACACAGTCTGTTGATTTACTGCCACAGCCCTGTGCACAAGCAATATGAACGCAGTCGCAAGCATTATTGTAGCAATAGTAGAAAATATCGAGACAGAAAGCCAACTTTGTTTTACTCCAAATCTCTTTGAAACCTTTCCAAATACATGACTTCTATGTTTTATGTTAATCTGTAGATTTTTATTGAGCAATATGAGACAAACGAAACATTTTACAGTAATACTTACGATAATTAAATCTGAACGCTATAATGACCTGCAGCTTTTGTCTGTAAGCATTTTAAATTACATTTGTATTTCCTGTGAGCAATGTGTAAGAAGATACAAACTTAAAGTTGTGTTTTAAGGATCTCCTTCAGAATGGCTTCAGATCCGAAACCTTTACGTGTGCTGTAAAATATAATGGGCTTTGTGTTTGTTTTTGGTGTATCTGATTCCATAGTTATGCATATTTTAACATTTACGACTTTAACAACGAGGAGGAAAAGAAAGTACGTGCTTTTTCAGCCTTTAAATATTTCTCCGTCATGTTTCACATCAAATCAACGCTATGGTAGCAAAATACATATAAAAATTATACTGTATTACGTCATGTCCATATCACGCATAGGGAAAAGAAGTGTCTGTTTTAGGAAGACCAGTGGACAACTTACTGATAGTGTGAAGAATATAGAGGTCTTATAGATCAGTTTTTTCTGGTTCATACGTAATTCGACGTTTTATAATCATGTACCTTTGAAACAATAAAATTCTGAAAGTTCCATATCACTTAGTGTGTCGTAGTGTAACAATCAGTTATTGTGAACTTACAGCCTTTTATACTGTATGTACATATCCTGTCATTGTGTGATGTGGGAGAATATTTTCTACTATCGCAGAAAAATATATAGTGCTTACTATATAGCTGGTTGTGTGTTACTTTATGTTTATGTGTTTGTGGCCGACTAAAGAAGGAGCGATGTAGAAGACATTGCTGACATCACACAAACTGCACTGCAAGCCGACTAAATCATGACAATGTTTATATTTACAGACCGTAAAGAATCGAATAAAATTACAATGACATTAATGCAGTATTACAAACAAAATGTTGTTAAACTTCTAAAACTTGTTTATATAGAAATTTGATAGTTTTTATACACATAACATATATACGTACGTATGTATATACATGGATTATAGGGTCTATATATACATATTAGTAATCTACGTAAAAGCATCCGATAAATAACCTATGTGCATTGCATTACGGACAAATTTCACAAATCCTGTCTGTAGATGACACGATCTCGTCGAAATGCGTAACGAGGATGTAATATAATTTTACATATAATAGAGCTGTATCTCGAGAATGCCATTGTTAATGTGTTGCGATCATCTTGCATATAGAATGCAATGAAACACCCAGTGCCGATCTAAGCTTGCGACTACTTTCATGTACAAGATGCTGTGTAATTTATGTGCCAGTATGGGCATAAATTGCTGTCACTCTCTGGGTAATGATCTGTTACTTGTTTCGTCTCTTGCACCCACCTACATATTACAGTGCTTAATGCAGGAAAGGGTGGAGGATACAAATGTCGACCACTCCTTGTACGGGACTTGATACCTCAGCTAATTTTTACGAAATCCTCTCGATGTCGTTAGAAGAGTGTTCCACCCAATACGTACCCGAAGAGGAAAGCAGTTCGTGTGACCTTATGCAAAGCAAGTCGTTTTACACACGCGCGCGCCAGCGGGGTTGTACAGTGGTAAGTAAGCATAACATACTGTCAGGGGGTTCCAATTGTACTTCTACAACAATGAGAGGGTTTCGAGTTTTCCGCTGTTCCTTTCAGGCAACTAGAGGCAGAGCATCGTACAGTAGATTTTTATCACAGTAATTTTTTAACCTTTTGAAATCTGAGGTTAGCATACGAGTATGTGCCACCTGCTCTAAGATTAGAACTGCATTTTTCCACAAAGATTATTTTTGTTTATTATAACTGCTACAGTAAACAGCGATTATGCCTGTATGAGCTAGTAGAATTAATCAGTTACTCTTTATTATAGTGAAGTAGGATGGATGTTCAATGCAACACAAATGGGTTTCTTGCTTCGCAGTGTTACACTCGCTGTGCCCCTAAAGAAAATCACCATTATCTGTCAAATTCGGAAATGTCAGCAGAGCGGGAATACTCCTTGTTCCCTCGGTCTGTCTTTGTTTCTCGAAATTAAGTACATGTACATTCGTCAGAAAAAATTAGATTTAAACACACAGTACTAGGTTTACTAGTGTCTTAGCGACAGGTTTAGAATCGTTCATAAACAAGTTATTCTAAACGGGAAGAATTATAAGCAATGTCCTTTCAACGTGGAGTGCATGATATTCAATGCTTAACTATTTCTTCAGCCTCAGCTTCTTCCTCGTACAGAAAACAAGCATTCTCAATTATAAAACTGCATCTGTACGTCATTCCATATCTCACAGAGATCACGGGATATCCTATAGATGACCTATCATGGCGAAAGGTCATACTTGAACGTATACAGCGATATTAAATTTTCCGTTGTTGACTAAACTCGAGTTTTATCCACAGATATAAATAATATATAAAATACAAAATTTCGCAGAGATTAATTTAGTGGGAACCGAGTTGCTCCACGCGGACAGACAGACATAGTGAGCTAATAATCACTTTTCACATGCGAACGCGCCTAAAAATATGTTCTTATTTACTTAACGTAAATTTCAGCGGCATATTTTGCACGCTCCATATTACAGCCGTACGGCTATGACTAGATTTGAGGATGATTATTAAAACTGAGACTGCTCTGAGCTAATTCCTTAGTCCACTGACGTTTCGACGGGGCGCATCATCTGTTCGTCTCAGGGCTTTATATACTTTAACGTTTCTGATATATCAAAAACATTATAACTACAAGAAACTGTTCTATTTCTTCTGCAGGAATTGTTGTAAAAACTTGTATTATATTTTTTCAAAGTTTATTTTTTAATATTTTAAATGATTCTATATGTGTTTCTTACATTGATAACACTGATATTAGTGATGTATATGATGATTAAAACAGGCTACTACCGGTTAGTGCCATTTCTTCGTTCATAATAATTTTACCATTCGAAACGATGTGACTTAATTTGAAAATTTTTGTTAAACAGGTACATAAATCAACCTTGAATGAATTAAGAATTAATATTGGCCTGTATGAGGGTTTTGTCTTGTACTAAACAGCGAATAATCCTATCTACACGCAGAGAAGTCACCTATTGATACGTACGTGAATGAAGAGTGATTTTAGACTACTGTAAATAATATATACTGTAGTAAAATTTGTGAAATCCTGTGTTATTTTAAGCATATTAGTGTACATAATTTCAGAACTATGAATAAAGAGCTTTGCGACAAATATAGACGGATGAGGGATTCAGTATTACTACTAAAGCCTCCAAAATGAGCTACTGAGAAGCAAAAATATGGTGGAGGGTGGATGCACTAATTACTTCTCTACACTAATTTAATGGCCGTAAGGAAATACTATGTTTTGGTGTGTGTGTGCAATGAAAAGTTGCAACATAACGTGTTTAGCCAAATGCTACAACTCGAAAATCGATTAATGCATTGCCATGAAATTTGATATCGGCGATATTACTGAACGTTTTAGAAACATTCTAATTAACAGGCACCCTCTTTTCTTCGAGCGGAACTTTCGGAGTGAAAAATGGTTTGAATGATGGATGATGTTGAAAAAAACGAAGAATGTATTTTATGACCTATACACGCTATTCATACTAGGATTTGCGGTTGTCGAGCTAATTCAATAAAACGGAGTGAACGCCCTACTAGTTCCATTGTTCCAACATAATACACAAATTTGCATATTCAACAAAGAACAATGGTGTCGCGAACACACGCGATGACTTCCGAAATATCTTACTGTCAATAATAATTACATTACGCTTCCACCCACAAGTTATGGTACCTCTTCGTGTAACTAGGAGCGTATTTGTTCAACATAAGATGGAGCAGTCTGATGCATTTTTCAGTGTATTATAGTTTGAAATGTTTTTCCTTCCAAATAAAAAAAAAAATGGAGAAATGCGTTACTATTATCCGCTATTTAAGCATTTCCTAAATTGGACATTTTCTAAAACGCCACGTGCCTTACAGTTCACATAATATTCCGAGTTGCTGTTGTATTTTAGTGGTCCACGTGTGTTCTATACATACATGTTCCACTTTTATTCCAAGATGTCTTCGTAACAGATGTAATATGATATTGTCTAATGCGAGCTTATTGGTGTCTTGCGTAGGCTCAGACGGGGTTAAAGGTCTTACGTTGCAGACAAGATAACAGGGACCGCGCGACGTATTTCGTCAGTGTCAGACCACGTGTCGTATGCAATTTACTGCGAAACGCCAAGAGAAGGTTTCAATAAAAAGATACCCACGGTGTAAAGAGATGTGTTATTACGTGCTGTATTTGTGGGCGAAACCATTATTAAATAGGACTTGACTCTGATAAACTATAATTTTTAGGCGTTTATTACGTTTCAATCCACTTTCATAATTCAAAGTACTTGATAAGTTCTTAACCTACACATTCAGAAAGAATAGAAAGATGGAAATCATAAACAATAATTCTACCTTGGAACAGGCCAGATCACGTGAACTACTTTCAAATCTGAAAATAAAAGGTTTATAGTTTTAACGACTTGCTTTTCCAGAATAACTGAGATAGGTCTTGATATGGTTGAGACCGATTGTAATTTTGCCGTGATGTGGATAATATAAGCACATGCATATATGGGAGACCCATGATTTGGCCTAAGAGTCGAAAATGTAAGGTTTCTCTCTAAGTAGGAACGATAATTATGATTAATGTAATCTGATGACATTGTACCGATTTATTTCATCTCAAAGCGCAGACAGAGCATGCATTTGCAATTACCTCCCTGGACGATATGTAAATAACTGATTCCGTGAAACAGACTCCTTCTCGTTGCATGCTAATGTTTCCCTGCTGTGGGATTAGAGCAGCGCTGAAAGAGAAATTGTATGTCTGCTGTAGCTCTGGCACTCGGGTATTATTTCACCGAATAAGGATCAACATGTTGAGAGATGCTGCGAAATGTGAACGTTCCCTTATGATTTGTTCTGTGAGAGGATAACACATTAACTACTGCAAGCAAATCAGCGTTGATTATTTGGTGACTAAAATTTAAATATTCAACTTACTATTTTCATATGTTGTGCGCCTTTGTTAGTAAAGGTGACGGTAGTGACGGCTTTGTTAGTAAAGGTGACGGTAGTGACGGCTTTGTTAGTAAAGGTGACGGTAGTGACGGCTTTGTTAGTAAATGTGACGGTAGTGACGGCTTTGTTAGTAAATGTGACGGTAGTGACGGCTTTGTTAGTAAAGGTGACGGTAGTGACGGCTTCTCCATGTGCTCAACGAAGTACCACTCCTCGAGGCCGTATTGAGGCTCGGCAACAGAGTAAGTTGAATAATCACGTTCACGCTACGGCTGTTTTTCTCTCGCGGAAGAAGTCAGAGTACAGAATGAATAGGAGATTCAGCGGAACTGCAGGAGGAGTCTGGGCGTTTTTGAGGGGAGGAAAATGAATTGTATCTCCCGGAAATTAAACTCCGAAACCTGGTGGTTTCTGATAGCGCTTAATGTTTTCTTTGTTAGTCCGTCTTCTATATTTCATTTAATCTTAACACGTCAAATAAAGTATAGTGAATATTATGTGCCATCTACATTAACCTTCATGAACCCGGCATTTTGTTCAAGCAGTGTATGTATGTATGTATGTATGTTTACTACTATTTTTAAAACAAACAGTATTACTTCCCTGAACATCATTAACCATTTTTTTTTAGTTGGGTTTGAATATTTGCCATTCTGTGGTAACGCGTCATTTGAAATTCCTGCTTTAAAACTGTATATTGAAGTACAAATTAACCCTTTGCCTGCTAACGTGGAGAATATGGTGAGCTCCTAATAATGCTAGCAAAGGGTAGATGGGATTTAATTTGGCGTTTAAAAGGTTAAAATTCCTAACACAGATAAATTTAGCTTCACAGGATCTATCATTACTAATAAAAAATATTAATTTGAAGAGGTTGAAAATATTTGAAGAAAACTCTGAAACACTAAAGAGGTTAGTACTCTTCTTGTTTTGTTTGCCCATTAAATATATTGTTTTTGAGATAATAAACATGAAATATTAAAGTGGATTTGTACGTAGTTTTATGCGAAGCCCTCCTATTTGTGAATGGATGGTTAGACTTACAAAATTGTCGGTCCATCCTCCTATGCCACACAAACACAAACATTTGTATATCTTAATTTTACAAATCCCATTTCTTATATGAGCATTTTTTACTTGTTTTAGCTCTTACTATTCAAAATTCTACTTACACAGTAGCTTCCGTCTTTCTCAGACGAAATTAAATTGCCATTGCTGCAATACACTAATAATTTAACTATTAACCTTTAGAGACATGTGGAACATGTTTCTTTTAATGACACCAAACACCAAAAAAATCCATTCTGTAAGTGTCAGGGACTGTAGGAGTAAAGAAGGTTCCTCTTGGACACATTATACTATGGTCTAAGCCCACAGAGATAGGTACTTGTTAGAAGACTAATATGTTAACAGCAAGTGAAGTCGTTCACAACGTCTTCTCTGACCGCAAGGCTCCTTAACCATAATAAATCTAATCCATCTTATTTAAAGACTCCGTTCGTACCGCGCAGTACACACTTGTCTCTTTACTACACAATCTGTGTGTCTATTTGAAACCTTATCTTCCCAGCACGCAATGCACTATCGTCATCCGTGGCCTGCCTCGCTCGACAAAATTTTTCCACACAATCGCATAAACGGCTCGGTTTTCGAAAAATGTTATTGAAAATAAAATGTTTGTTTGAATTTCTCTATAACGTTTGTCTAACACGTTTTCTTTCCAAGAAGAATTGAGCGAGATATGATCAAAAATGTATGTCGGTCTTCACGTAATGTGCCTTTTATTCTTGTCCGATTTTTGAGAATGAAACTTGGATTCCCTCAGCAGATTTTCGAAAAAATTCTCAAATATCAAGTTTAATGAAAATCCGCCCAGTGGGAGCCGAGGTATCGCACTGCGGACAGACGGACAAACGAAAGGACGGACGAATAGAGAGACATGACGAAGCTAATGGTCGCTTTTCATTAATTTGCGAACGCGCCTACAAACCAATCATTGATTGCGGTGTAAGAAAAAGTCAATGTTTTTTTCTTAGATACATACAAAATTTATAAATACTCTGTGGGCAGAATGTAGAATTTTTTAACGTTAAGATTATTGGTGCGTACACTGACCGCTAGGCTTTAAATGGTTAAGATGCTGACAAGAGCCTGACATTTATTCCTAACCAAGCGAGATAAACCGAATCAAAGACGTCACTTCCTGCTTCATTTATACACCGAATTAAGCAACGCTTATACTGAAACACAAGTATTAAATGATATTCCTACATACTTAAAATACGTATATTTTCGATGGACGGTCCGAGGATCGAATTCCGGTAGATTTTATGTTCCCGTCCAAACCGGTCCTGGGGCCCACTCAACTTCCTGTGCAACGGGTATCAGGTCTCTTTCCTTATCGTAAAGCAGACAGGGGGTGGCTTTGACCACCACCCCTTATCTAGCACCGAAGTTAAAGAAAGACTAGGGGTATACTTCTACTCAATTCTAAGATCTAATAGCTTGTTTTTAGGGTGAACTTCATTTACGTATATTTTCCTTGCTGATAAAATATACATTTACAAATTTCGTTATTTTACAATATTAAAGTGGAATAGAATCCATCCATACGGTCGATAAACACAAGTACCCATAATGCACTGCGTGAGTTAAAGCAACTATAACGCCGCCTTGTTCTCTCTATGGAAATACACATTTTTCTGACAAGATTTAATAGAACCGGTTCTAACTGTGAATTTCTTAGCTCTGGGTGTGGGGTGTCACAGTTATTTATAATAAAATAAAACGACTGTTTAAAACGTGCGCACATACTACTTATTCTTGCATAAAAATTAGCTGCTATTATTACGTCTCCTGTTCTCATTAAAACAGGTGCAGGTAGGCGACCATCATAAACAAAACGTCGTTGTTGTCATTTTGTAGTATGTTTGCGTGTTCGAGATCCGACAGTCGCTTATTTACTTTCCATGATTTCGTTCCTGTATATTATTTTTTTTCTCATTACAGCTTGAACTTTCACTAGAAGCGTGTCAAATATGCGGTTAAAAGTAAGACCTTGTCTTAGCAGGTTGCCAAGATACTGAAACGAACATGCTTGATTTATGCAGCCGAACATTTGAATCAGATCCCGGAAAACTACCCCCTAAAATGTGAATGAGGGAATATTCTAAAATTCTACAGTCCACTATATTTATAGGGCAACTGTATCAGCACCTTAGTTAAAAACATACTCTCCGAACTTCTCGAAGTTTACTTTTTTCACTCAAGTAGTAACATTTGTGGTATTCATTAAAAGAAGCCAGGTCATTTGGAAGTTTCGCTCAGAGGATGCCAAATTAAGTTTTGACATATTTACGTACTACTGACCTTTGAACCAAATCCGTGTGTGGTTTATGTAGCTTTATGTAGATTTACTCTGTGTAGGCAATTTGTTCGTACAGAAACTTAATTAACTTTAACAGGGAACATGACGGACAATGCACGTATAATACAACACTGAGGCACGTTCTTTTTTCCATTGTTGCCGTGGAAAAGCAATACATATTAAATATTCTCGGTGTGTGTCTGTATTCTTGCCTTAGTTATCAGGCATCAGCAATGATATCGCATCTTCTCTGCGCCTTATTTTATTGTCATCTAATGGCGTGTCCGGTTCTACCGTAGTCTTGCACATTATCTCATTACCTTCGAAAAACTTCATTGAAAATAAAATGTGTTCTGATTTTCTCTACAAATTTTGTCTTAAACACTTCTCATTCTGAGAAGAATTCAGTGAAATACTTTCAGAAATGTGCATAGGTTTTCATGTAAACTTCCCCTTATTCTAATCAGATTTTAACGAAACACGAATTTTCGTAACAGATTTTCGAAAAATCCTCAAATATCAAATTTCATGAAACTCCATCCAGTAGGAGCCGAGTTCTTTATGCGAGCAGACAGAGCTGACGAGTCTAATAGTCGCTGTACGCACTGTTAAAAATGCGACCAAAAATTAAGGAATATTCCCTAAGAGGGACGAGTCAAACTACGACAGACATGTTTGTCAGAAAATGGGTTAGGTGACGTGACAAAGGATGGCAATGCGGTGGTTCGATGTGCTCCGGGAGATAAAGTGCTGAGCAGGAGACAGAAGACGCTAACCTCCATGCTTTGTCTTCGTTTAAAAAAATTCGTCGTCAGAGATAGAAAACTAGTTGTCTTTCATTGAATAAGATCACATAATAAATCATAAATACACAATTTATTCATGCTGCTAAGTGTTGGGTTCTTCCTGCAAACGGATCGAACCAAACTGCCAAAACCGAAGCGCAGTCCGCTAAACACCTGAAGAAAATCTCATGCCTCCAAAATCTGTAAGCTCAGCCGTGCACCTCGATTTCTTACCACTTCCATGTACCCTAATTGACTTATACCGCTCATCGTGATAGGGATTTTAAGGCGCGAAAGACAGATATTATTTGCATGGGACGCAATGAGCCTTGATAAGGACCCACTGCGGAGAGGACAGATAATTGACCTTCCGCCTTTTAAATGGATATAACCAGTAGTATTTTGAAGATTCGGAAATGAAGATAACATGTAATTACGGTGATGTAAGAGCGATCGAACCACAAGAGTTGCAACATAATTGATATTTAAATAAAATAATTAGGACAGTACTCTACGTGTAGTGTGTTCTTATTAACATACGTCTTAATGACCAGTTTTAAGGAATACAGCAGCTATTCTTTAATTTCCCCGACCGTCTATTACAGAACACTTAATCACCCATATTAATCATCAATTTCAAAACCTCAGTGCTAATTATCTGATAGAGCGTTCAATCTGTAAACTGAACCGGAAGATTCAGCACCACGAACACCAACATTTGACAGTCGATGCGGTCTTCATCTCATTCCACATGTCTGTCACTCTCAAACCACAATTCCGTAAAATCAGTCTTAAACTTATTATCTAATTTACTTCTTGGCCTTCCAAGTAGTCTCTTATCTAAGAGGTTTACCGACTCAAAATAGTTATTCATTACATATTCACAATTAATGCTTCATACCCTTTCGCTCATTGTCACTCCTTGGACCTAAATGTTCTAACAGCACTTGGTGGCCTGATAAACCACGAATCTATTATTCAGCAACGTGCAGTTAGAGTAGCAAATAAGTAACACGCGCTGCTTAATACTTTCAACGATAATATATAAATATATACAAATAACTTTTTATAATTTAAATTAAAGTGGCACACAAACACGCACACACGCACACAGACATAACTTCTAAGATATTTTCCTTGACAGAATTCTCATGTCGTAATAATGCTAGTGAAAGGTTTCTACTAACATCCTTCGTTCAAAATATCTTCCATATATTTATTAGACACATCGTCATACAACAGCAGCATCAATAAATTACAGTGGTTACTACTTTCGGCTTTCTATGCAGGCCGTCATCAGACCATGCATCATTTCGAATTAAAGAAAGACCGAACACTCCTCTTAATATAAAAATGGGAAGATAACTCTTTCCCTTTACATAATTTGATAAAACTATTAAAATATATAAGGTAGGTGAAACAAACAATGTTTATACAAAGCAGAAGTGGGCAGCTTAAATGGTTTTATGTATGTTGCACATTGCAGCTACCGTTGCAGTCTCTAGTAATAGTAGTATGGTAAGAAGTACTGTTGTAGTAGTATTATGCGCTGTGGCTAATACCAGACGACACAGTGTGCAGGACTTTAAGCCACAAGTACATATGTCAAATACCCACAAATGCCTCCCTAAAATGCGTAAGACTTATGCTGTATCGCCAAAGCATTCTAAATGCTGCATCCCCAGAGCATTCTAAATGGACTTTACCGAACAGGTGTATCTACCAAAATCAAGTACGAATTTCTCACTCTTTACTGTAACATTTAAATATTGCTATTTCCGAAGTCACTGTTAGTGAAGAGATCCCAATCCATAAAGTACGAGGGCAGTCCATAAAGAAACCGAACTTTTTTAAAATTTATTGCTCTACTTACAACTTAATCAAAATTGTCACCTTCAAAGTACTCCCCTCCACTCTCGATACACCGCTCGCAGCGTTTTTTCCAGTTCTGGAACTTTTTTGCGGGACGGCGCGAAGGTCCCGTATCTAATTTTCTTCTATCTCCTCTACCGTCTGAAATCGGCGACCTTTTAGTGAGGATTTCCACTTCGGGAACAAGAAGAAGTCCGCAGGGCCAAATTTGGAGAGCAGGGCGGCTGGGGAACAACAGTCGTCTCATGCTTCGTCAAAAATTCATGGATAAGGAGCGACGCGTCAGCAGACGCGAAACAAATTTTGTGGCAACACGACACATCTTCAGTTTTTCGTTCAAAATCGGGTGGCACGAACTTTTACAGATTCCTACTTCTTCGGCAACTTCACGGACAGTTAGGCGACGATTTTGACGAATCACAGCAAGTACATTCTCAATGTAATCGTCGTCCATTGATGTGGAAGGCCGTCCAGATTTGGGGTCGTCTTCGATGGACTTTCTGCCCGATTTCAAACGCTGGTACCACTCGTGACTTTGTGTACGGCTGAAACAATCCTCTCCATAAGCCTGTTGCAACATCTGAAAAGTCTCAGTAAAAGTTTTTCCCTATTTGAAACAGAATTTGACGCAAACGCGTTGCTCCTCAGGATCCTTAATTTATCAACTTGCAAAAAATCGCCGAGAGTACTAAACACACACTCTTTCAAGCGCGTGTAACGCAATGATTAACTGGCATGGCACGATGTTGCTAGTGTCAGAATGAAGCTTGAAGTCCCCGCTACAAAACGCCACCAGCGCGAGAGTGCTGTGCGCGCTCGCTGGCTCGGTATTTCACAAGTTCGGTTTCTTTATGGACTGCCTACGTATATAGGTACACGTAGCCCCTTTTTACGACCTAGCGTTCCTGAAAAGTGGTCGTAAATAAGAATTTACATTCCCAAAAGGAATAATTCAGAAGATGGGGGTTGGGGAAATCACACCAGTAAGAGCCTGCTCATATGTGGTATATGTATTAGTTATGTTTTCTGTGTTACTGATATTAATATAGAAATAAACAATATCAATATTTATCCTCTATGAATTGAACAGAAACTGTAAAATAATTTGCGTGCACTTGTCATGGATGCTGCACGTTCCGTACCATCGGTGTCACATATGGCTAAATTCACTGCCACAGCCATTACAGCTTAGTCACGTTATTACCTTCGCTACGATTTTGCTGCGGCTAAGTTAGGTTTTCGGTCGTAGTTTGGGGTTGTGTTACAAGTCTTCTCACTTTGTTCCAGCCAAGTTGGTCGTTACTAGGCATGTAACGGATATGTCAATTCACTGTCACAAGCTTTACTACAGAGTCACTTATTACCCACAGATCATACACATTTGTACAGTTGAGATTATTTGCTGCGATTGTTCATCGTTGTTTGTTTCTTTTCCTTGATTGTGTAATCGCGGCGTTAGTAGTTAGAACAAAAAAAGACTTAAATATAAATCACGTGATCTGCAATAAGCACTATGCGCACGGTGACCGACGTATTTATCAGTAGGCATGCAACGTCTGCGCCGTGAGTTTCATAGTCTCCCCGTAGGGCCCAAGTGCGCAACCGACTAGAGGGCGTTAAACAGAAAATGAGACAGCGCAGATTAAGAAGTGATGTAAATTGGCAAGGGGTGTTAAAGCAACAAGCGTAGAATATAGGGCCGTAAAACAGGGGCAAATTGTTGTAACTGTTGGTTTAGGTTCGACGTTCTTGACGTAACGTTATACACTGGTCCTCGCATAGATTTATGAGTCTTCCAGGGCGTCACTATAACTGGGGGGAATTGGTCGTTTTGACGGCTAATTTGAATTTCTAACAGCAGGGTCGTAAATAACACTCAGGGTTTTCTGGAGCGACGGAAGCGTGTCCAACTGACATATTTGTAAGGAATCTTTTGTAGTCTTACGACAGGATGGAAGACGAGACACTTGACTTTCGTTCTGTTTTAGTACTGTCCGAACATAACTGACTGCTAGAAGTCTTATTTGTATCATCTTTTCCAGCGTGGGAGCAGGAAATCACTAGAAAAAGTTAAATCAGTAAGGGACAAGAGTTCAACGCTAGCGGTAGCACCGAAGGGAGGTAAATGCCGTGTGACAGTCTTGTAACAACAACAACCGCCGTGGTTACTTCAGATTGCTGGCTGCTAAAAGCTGGTATTAAATTTGAAATAAGTGGTAAATAAAATAAATGATCTACTATCAGTTGCTATTGCTGACACTGTGAAGACCGTCTGATACAGCCTACACGTAAATATTCCCTGAGATAGGACATGCAAACCGGCGCGAGCTAGCCAGGATTTTGTACGTGCAGGAAACGACGGTAGCAGTGTATACTTTCTTTTATTCATGGCACATATAAAACACATTGTATAACCCTCTGCTTATAATGTATATGTTCGTAAATACACAGCCATATAACTCTGTCAAGCTTCACTTTACGGTAGGTTTCTACCCAATGAACTTTCAAGGTTTAAACTTTTCTCATTTTTTAAAATCTTTACGTTTGTTTTGCGGTGGCATGTGTTTATTTATATTCCTTCATTCTACAGTCTCTAATTGAAAAAGTTTTCTCTTCCTACGGGTAAAGAAATATAGGGTTTGTGACCTTAAATTCCTTTAGTTTTTCATCTACATGTGTCACATTAGAGTTTTTTTTAGTAATAAACAACTCCCTCTCTCAGTTCTCCCAAAACGCGCACACGCATATCACAAGAGGATTCTCTGGAGCATTAGGATACCTCATAAAATTAGCCTCACAATATTACATGCTAACATGACAGTATCGTCTCTACAAGGATCTGTTACGAAATTAAAACAATTTCGTCATCATTTTCAGTAAGAAATATGGAAAATATCTGAATGACGACTCTATTGGAGATTTTCGTTAAGAAGTTCTCAATTTGAAATATCGGTCGTGTGTCGACTTTAGATGAGACAAAACCGGGTCCCGGGAACAATGAAGTGCTGTAACATCTTACTTCGAAAACAGATATTTTACTTACATACACCAGTCTATTCTGTTTGCATCATATGTGTGGTACTTAAACGGATCTTGACGACTGAAGTCTGCTGTCACGTAATCCCTTGTTATCTGGAAAAGTGTACTGAAGCTTCAGCGAAACCTGTCGCTTTCGTTGTCAGGGTAGGTACGGACATCAGCAGCTTTCATCAGTCTATCCTGATTGCGACAGAAATACGTTATCCGTAACGTCATTTTATAACCACCAAACTTCACAGACTAAAATCCACAGGGACAGCAAACTTAACAGTCCATGCCATGATGCTCTCGAATCTCGTACATATTCAAGTAGCTGAATATCGCAAACATTCATTTGCGAGTCCTCATATATGTAATTAGATTGTTGCTGTGGGAAATGGCCAACGTCCTACATGTTGTATAAAGTTGTTATAAATGAACTATGTTTGGTTCAAATCTCTGGATCGTGGGTACACTTGGGCACTATCAAACACACGCTTCTCTTCCAGCTACATCGGTGCTCACTGCCCTAGTCACTGCTGCAGAACTGATACATAAAGCAGCTACAGTTACATGCAACAACCCACACATTGCTCGAGCGATAAACACTAGGAGCCGACTAATAAAAAGAAGAAGAAGAAGAAGAAGAAGAAGAAGAAGAAGAAGGAAAATACCTTCCCCTGCCCATTATGCTTATACAAATGAAGGCTACTCTCACCGTGATATATCATATCACTAAAGTTTAAGATTTCTGCACTATTTCACAGGCAATGCTACTATGAATTGGTCGCTTAAATTGTCCAGAACTGTTTTTCATTGTTACTTCTCTTACGTGTCCATCTGAACCTGGAAATGTTTCACTAATAATTGCTAGTCTCCAAGACATGGGAGGTAAGTCATCTTCTCGAAGCAGCACTTGCATTCTGGGTTGGAGGTCTGGTTGCTGGCTGCGCCATTTGTTGCTTTGTAACAAGTTGTTCAAGTAGTCGGACGACCACCTTTTCCACAACTGCTGATTGAAGCTTTGAACTCGCTGCCATCTGGATAAGCTGTAAATTGTTGTATTGGTAAAGTCTGGCTCAGGAAGGGAGGTTAATGGAGCACCAATAAGAAAATGATCTTGACTCAAATAACTAGGATCGTTAGGTTCACTGGATAGTGCCATGAGAGGTCGTGAATTCAAACACGCTTCTACTTGTGTAATCAAAATGCTAAATTCCTCAAAATTAAAAAATGCCTTGCCAACAATTGGACTAACTAAACCTAGTGGATCAAATATGGTAGCAACCATAGAAGAAATAATATGTTTGCTGACAGGAGACTTTTTAGGCTCTCGGAATTTTTTAACACATTTCCTTTGCTAATCAGGAACTGATCTGATAAATAATGCCATAGCAAACTTAGTGTTTTGTTGCCTTCATTGCTGTCCAGCTCAATGAGCACATTCATTTCTCTGCAATCAGGAGGGACTGCTTCTAATATTCTGGGGTGACTGGCACAAAACTTGCGTAGGTGAAATCCCTCTCGTCCCAAGGGCGTGATGAGTTCTTGCTGTAGTCTTAGTGCATCTTCTATGGTGTTGGCTCCACGCAGAGCAACATCCACATAGAAATTGTTTGTTAATGTTTCTGGTGCTAGTGAAGAGTCCTTTGATTCATCTTCTGCAAGCTGTTGTAAACAACGTGTTGCTAGATAAGGTGCTGATGCAGTGCCATACGTCACCGTTGACAGCTCTATGTTCTTAATGGTTCCTCAGCGGATATTCCCCACAATATTCGCTGCACCTCTCTCTCGTTCTCATGAATCCTCACTTGGCGGTACATCTTAGCTTTGTCTACGGTGAATGCAATTTGGTATGTTCTAAATCGTAAAACAATGGAATATAAATCTTGTTGTATTGTAGGACCTACAAGAAGTGTATCATTCAAAGACAGTCCGTTACTCGAACGACATGAGCCACCAAAAACAACGCGAGTGCGTGTTGTACTGCTGGAACTCTTGAAAACCGCGTGGTGTGGAAGGCAATACCTTTCCTCTGTGCTAACTGCGTCTTCATTAATCTGGTTCATATGACCCGGTTCTTCATATTCTTGCATAAATTCAGAATAAACTTGATGCAAATCTGGATTTTCCTGGAACCGTCGCTCTAGCTGACGAAATCGTCGCTTTGCTTGTTCGTATGACTGTCCTAGACGACCTTGACCTTCACGTCGAGGAAGTCTCACAATGTACCGTTCTGTATCATCTCGTGCGGTATGCTTGTTGAAGTGTTCTTCACACAAAATTTCTTCAGCTTTCCATGTCTTATTAGGCAATTCTTCAATTTCCCAAAATCTCTGCAGTTGCTGATCTAAGTTGTCATTGTTGCGGATGAAGAAACTTTTCCTTGGATCTTCTTCAGGCGCTGCTAAAGATATCTTGCCTGAAACTATCCATCATAGATCCGTATCCTGTAAAACTGGATAATTTCCTTGTCGCGTCTTCTTATCATGGCGAAGAACTTCAAAGAATACATCAGCTCCTAGCAGGATGTCAATGGAGTTGGGCCTGTTGTAATTCTCATCTGCTAACACCAATCCTTCCGGGATACCCCAGTCACTACTATCTACAAATGTGGCTGGTACGGCGCAATCTATTTTAGTTTCCCAATTGTTACATCTGGATTTATCTCCAGTGAAGCTGCATAAT